>Ga0065721_10048768_pt1 | contig 89812 bp, 80 predicted proteins | sample Mesricmetagenome_FD_59108 | JGI IMG/M metagenome (GOLD analysis project Ga0065721, IMG submission 59108) | Mesophilic microbial community from rice straw/compost enrichment Sample: eDNA_1 v2 (version 2) | ecosystem: Engineered > Solid waste > Grass > Composting > Bioreactor | place: USA: Davis... | reverse complement strand
CTCGAGGGCAAGAAGGGCATGCCGCGGCTGAAGCCGCCGTTCCCGGCCAATATGGGTCTCTACGGCTGCCCGACCACGGTGAACAACGTGGAGTCGATCGCGGTCGCCGGCACCATCCTGCGCCGCGGCGCTTCCTGGTTCTCCGGCATCGGCCGTCCGAACAACGTCGGCACCAAGCTCTTCTGCGTGTCCGGGCACGTGAACAAGCCCTGCAACGTGGAGGAGGCCATGGGCCTCACCTTCCGCGAGCTGATCGACACCCATTGCGGCGGCATCCGCGGCGGCTGGGACAATCTGCTGGCGGTCATCCCGGGCGGCTCTTCGGTTCCCTGCGTGCCGGCCGACCAGATCATCGACGCCTATATGGACTTCGATACCCTGCGCAACCTCAAGTCCGGCCTCGGCACGGCGGCCGTGATCGTGATGGACAAGTCCACGGACATCGTCCGGGCGATCACCCGCATCTCGTATTTCTACAAGCATGAGAGCTGCGGCCAGTGCACCCCGTGCCGCGAGGGCACGGGCTGGATGTGGCGCGTGCTGACCCGCATGGCCGAAGGGCGCGCCCAGAAGCGCGAGATCGACATGCTTCTCGAAGTGTCGACCCAGATCGAGGGCCACACCATCTGCGCGCTCGGCGACGCAGCGGCCTGGCCGGTCCAGGGCCTGATCCGCCACTTCCGGCACGAGATCGAGAAGCGGATCGACGATTATGCGGCGAACCCGCATTCCGAACCCGTCATGATTGCGGCGGAGTGAGAGTGAAGATGGCTAAGATCATCGTTGACGGCGTCGAGGTCGACGTCCCGCCGGAATACACCCTGCTTCAGGCAGCCGAGGCGGCGGGAGCCGAGATTCCGCGCTTCTGCTTCCATGAGCGGCTGTCCATCGCGGGCAACTGCCGCATGTGCCTCGTGGAGGTGAAGGGCGCGCCGAAGCCGGTGGCGTCTTGCGCCTGGGGCGTGCGCGACTGCCGGCCCGGTCCCAATGGTGAGCCGCCGGAAATTTCGACCAAGTCGGTGACGGTCAAGAAGGCGCGGGAAGGCGTGATGGAGTTTCTCCTGATCAACCACCCGCTCGACTGCCCGATCTGCGACCAGGGCGGCCAGTGCGACCTGCAGGACCAGGCCATGGCCTATGGCGTGGACACAAGCCGCTACCACGAAAACAAGCGCGCGGTGCCCGACAAGTATCTCGGCCCGCTGGTCAAGACCTCCATGAACCGGTGCATCCATTGCACCCGGTGCATCCGCTTCACCACCGAGGTGGCGGGCGTGCCGGACCTCGGCGCCATCTGGCGCGGCGAGGACATGGAGATCACGAGCTATCTCGAGCGGGCGCTCGGCTCGGAGCTGCAGTCGAACGTGGCGGATCTCTGCCCGGTCGGCGCGCTCACCCATAAGCCCGAGGCGTTCCACTACCGTCCGTGGGAGCTGTCCAAGACCGATTCCATCGACGTGATGGATGCGGTCGGCTCCTCCATCCGGGTCGATTCCCGCGGTCGCGAGGTCATGCGCATCCTGCCGCGCGTGAACGAGGACGTGAACGAGGAGTGGATCACCGACAAGGCCCGCCACGTGGTGGACGGCCTGCGCCTGCAGCGCCTCGACCGTCCCTTCGTGCGGGTGGACGGCCGGCTCCGCCCGGCCTCCTGGCAGGAGGCCTTCGGGGCCATCGCCGCGAAGCTCAAAGGCACGGATCCGAAGCGGATCGGCGCCATCGTGGGCGATCTCGCGGCCGTCGAGGAGACCTTCGCGCTCAAGCTGCTCATGGACAGCCTCGGTGTCACGAACATCGACTCGCGCCAGGACGGCACCGTGCTGTCCCCGGCTTATGGGCGCGCCTCCTACCTGTTCAACACGACCATCGCGGGCATTGAGGATGCGGACGCGATCCTCATCGTGGGGTCCAATCCGCGCATCGAGGCGTCTCTCGTCAACGTGCGCATCCGCAAGCGCTGGCGCGTTGCGCCGCCGCCGATCGCCCTCGTGGGCGAGGAAGTCGACCTCACCTATCCCTACACCTATCTCGGCGCCGGGCCCGAAACCCTCGCGGAGGTCCTCTCGGGCCATCACAGCTTCGCAGAGGCGCTCAAGGGGGCCGAGCGTCCGCTCGTCATCGTGGGGCAGGGGGCACTCGCCCGTCCGGATGGTCTCGCGGTCCTTTCCCTTGCGGCACAGGTGGCTCAGGCCTACGGCGCCGTGAAGGAGGGCTGGAACGGCTTCTCCGTGCTGCATACGGCAGCCGCGCGGGTCGGAGCCCTCGATCTCGGCTTCGTGCCGGGGCAGGGCGGCCTCACGGCCCAGCAGATGGCGCAGGGCGGGGTGGACGTGCTCTTCAACCTCGGCGCCGACGAAATCGCCGTCGCGCCGGGCGCCTTCGTGATCTACCAGGGCACCCACGGCGACCGCGGCGCTCACCGGGCCGACGTGATCCTGCCGGCCGCGACCTATACGGAGAAGTCCGGCACCTACGTGAACACGGAGGGCCGGGTGCAGATGGCCAACCGCGCGGCCTTCGCGCCGGGCGAAGCTCGTGAAGACTGGGCGATCCTGCGCGCCCTCTCGGACGTGCTCGGTCACCGTCTGCCCTTCGACTCGCTCAACGCCCTACGCGCCAAGCTCTACGAGGCCCATCCGCATTTCGCCGCCATCGACCGGATCGCTCCGGCGGATGTGGGCGCGGCCGTGCAGGCCCTGGCGGGGATCGGCGGAACGCCCGGTCGCGAGCCTTTCGTGAGCCCGATCAAGGACTTCTATCTGACGAACCCGATCGCCCGGGCGTCCGGCGTCATGGCGGAGTGCTCGGCGCTCGCCCATGAGCGCCGGCTCGAGGCGGCCGAGTAAGGAACAGGACCATGGAATTCTCCGACATGCTCCTCGCGGTCGCGATCATGCTGGGCAAGAGCCTGCTCATGCTGGTCGCGCTCCTGATCTTCATCGCCTACGCGCTCCTGGCCGACCGCAAGATCTGGGCGGCCGTGCAGCTGCGCCGCGGCCCGAACGTGGTCGGCCCGTGGGGATTGCTGCAATCCTTCGCCGACCTCCTGAAGTTCGTCCTGAAGGAGCCGGTGATCCCGGCACCTGCCAACAAGGGCATGTTCCTGCTCGCCCCGCTGGTCATGTGCACCCTGGCCCTCGCGGCCTGGGCGGTGATCCCGCTGAATGCCGGCTGGGCCATTGCCGACATCAATGTGGGCATCCTCTATATCTTCGCGATCTCGTCGCTCGGCGTCTACGGCGTCATCATGGGCGGCTGGGCCTCGAACTCGAAGTACCCGTTCCTCGGGGCGCTTCGCTCGGCGGCCCAGATGGTGTCCTACGAGGTCTCCATCGGCTTCGTGATCGTCACGGTGCTCATGTGCGCCGGCACCCTGAACCTCTCCAAGATCGTGGAGGCGCAGAATTCGAGCCTCGGCATTCTGGGCTGGTACTGGCTGCCGCTTTTCCCGATGTTCGTGGTGTTCTTCATCTCGGCCATGGCCGAGACGAACCGCCCGCCCTTCGACCTGCCGGAGGCGGAATCGGAGCTCGTGGCCGGCTACATGGTCGAGTATTCCTCGACCCCGTACCTGCTGTTCATGCTCGGCGAGTACGTGGCCATCATGACCATGTGCGCGCTCGGCACGATCCTGTTCCTCGGCGGCTGGCTCTCGCCGATACCGTTCGCGCCCTTCACCTGGGTCCCGGGCGTGATCTGGTTCGTGCTCAAGGCGAGCTTCCTGTTCTTCCTCATCGCCATGGTGAAGGCCCTGGTGCCGCGCTACCGGTACGACCAGCTGATGCGCCTCGGCTGGAAGGTTTTCCTCCCTCTCTCGCTCGCCATGGTCGTGATCGTGGCCGGCGTCCTGATGCTGACCGGCTCCGCGCCGGGCATGCGGTAACGTGAAGGAGATCGGCTCATGAAGCTCGATCAGGTCGCAAAGTCGCTCCTCCTGAAGGAGTTCGTGGCCGGCTTCGTGCTGACCATGAAGTACTTCTTCAAGCCCAAGGCGACGATCAACTATCCGTTCGAGATGGGCCATCGCGGGCCCCGCTTCCGGGGCGAGCATGCCCTGCGCCGCTACCCCAACGGGGAAGAGCGCTGCATCGCGTGCAAGCTCTGCGAGGCCATCTGCCCCGCTCAGGCCATCACCATCGAGGCCGGCCCGCGCCGGAACGACGGCACCCGCCGCACGACCCGCTACGACATCGACATGGTGAAGTGCATCTATTGCGGCATGTGCCAGGAGGCCTGCCCGGTGGACGCCATCGTGGAAGGGCCGAACTTCGAGTTCTCCGTGGAGACCCGCGAGGAGCTCTATTACGACAAGGCCAAGCTTCTCGCGAACGGGGAGCGCTGGGAGCGTGAGATCGCGCGCAACATCGCGAAGAACGCCCCTTATCGATAGTCGCCTGCTGCCCGGAGAGGGCAGGGGGCAAACAGGTCCGGCGGGTTGTTCCCTCCGGATTCGCGGATTATAGACGGGCCGCCGGATCCACCGGCGCCACCTTGGGAAGGGGCCGCGGCGACGCGGCTTGAGCTTGAAGCATGACGGTCACTGCCGCCTTCTTTTACCTCTTTGCGACCATTACGGTCGCGTCGGGATTCATGGTGATCGCGTCGCGCAATCCCGTGCAATCGGTGCTTTTCCTCATCCTGGCCTTCGTCAATGCGGCGGGGCTGTTCCTGCTGATGGGGGCGGAGTTCCTGGCGATGATCCTGGTCATCGTCTATGTGGGCGCCGTGGCCGTGCTCTTCCTCTTCGTGGTCATGATGCTCGACGTGGACTTCGCCGAGCTTCGCCAGGGCTTCCTGCAATACCTGCCGGTCGGGGCACTGATCGGCGTCGTCTTCCTGCTGGAGCTGATCCTCGTCATCGGCGCCTATGTGATCGACCCGAACCTGGTCCGTACCGCCGCCGTGCCGATCCCGTCTCCCGAGGTCATGACCAATACCGAAGCTCTCGGCCACGTCCTCTACACCCGCTATTTCTACTTCTTCCAGGCCGCGGGCCTGATCCTGCTGGTGGCCATGATCGGCGCCATCGTGCTGACGCTGCGTGAGCGGGTTGGGATCAGGCGCCAGGACATCTCCCGGCAGAACGCCCGGACCCAGGAGGAAGCCGTGCAGCTGCGGAAGGTCCCCTTCCGCCAGGGCATCTAAGGAGGGCATGCGACATGGCCATCGGGCTCGGACATTATCTCACCGTCGGCGCTGTGCTCTTCACGCTCGGCGTGTTCGGGATTTTCATCAACCGGAAGAACGTGATCGTCATCCTGATGTCGATCGAGCTGATCCTGCTCTCCGTGAACATCAATATGGTCGCGTTCTCCACGCACCTGAACGACATCGTCGGCCAGGTCTTTGCCCTGCTCATCCTCACGGTGGCGGCGGCGGAGGCGGCCATCGGCCTCGCCATTCTGGTGGTGTTCTTCCGCAACCGCGGCTCCATCGCGGTTGAAGACGTCAATATGATGAGGGGCTAAGCCCGAGCGGATCGATCATGTATCAAGCAATCGTCTTCCTGCCGCTCGTCGGCTTCCTCATTGCAGGCCTGTTCGGCCGGATCATCGGCCCGCGCCCCAGCGAGGTCATCACCACGGCGCTCCTCGTGGTGGTCGCCGCCCTGTCCTGGGTGGCGTTCATCCAGGTCGGCTTCGGTGATGGCGCGACCCGCGTCCCGGTCGCCCAGTGGATGACCGTCGGGGACCTGAACGTGGACTGGTCCTTCCGGATCGACACGCTCACGGCCGTGATGCTGGTGGTGGTGAACACGGTTTCGGCCCTCGTGCACCTCTATTCCATCGGCTACATGCACGAGGATCCGCACCGTCCGCGCTTCTTCGCCTATCTGTCGCTCTTCACCTTCGCCATGCTGATGCTGGTGACCTCCGACAACCTGGCGCAGATGTTCTTCGGCTGGGAAGGCGTGGGTCTCGCGAGCTACCTGCTGATCGGCTTCTGGTACCATAAGGAATCGGCCAACTCGGCCGCCATGAAGGCCTTCATCGTCAACCGCGTCGGCGATTTCGGCTTCATCCTCGGCATCAGCCTGATCTTCGTGCTGTTCAACAGCATCGCGTTCGACCAGATCTTCCCGCGAGTGGCGGACTTCGCCGAGAACCGCTTCCACTTCCTCGGCATGGACTGGAACGCCCTGACGATCACCTGCCTTCTGCTCTTCATGGGCGCCATGGGCAAGTCTGCGCAGTTCCTCCTGCACACCTGGCTCCCGGACGCCATGGAGGGCCCGACCCCGGTCTCGGCCCTCATCCATGCGGCCACCATGGTGACGGCCGGGGTGTTCATGGTGGCGCGCCTGTCGCCGATCTTCGAATACGCGCCGGCCGCGCTCACGGTCGTCACCGTCATCGGCGCCATCACGGCCTTCTTCGCCGCGACCGTCGGTCTGGTGCAGAACGACATCAAGCGGGTCATCGCCTATTCGACCTGCTCGCAGCTCGGCTACATGTTCGTCGCCCTCGGGGTCGGCGCCTATGGGGCGGGCGTGTTCCATCTCTTCACGCACGCCTTCTTCAAGGCCCTGCTGTTCCTCGGGGCCGGCTCGGTCATCCACGCGATGCATCACGAGCAGGACATCCGCAGCATGGGCGGCCTGCGGCGCTACATCCCCTTCACCACGGCGATGATGCTGATCGGGACCCTGGCGCTCACCGGCTTCCCGTTCACGGCCGGCTACTACTCCAAGGATGCGATCATCGAGGCGGCCTTCGCGTCGCATAGCTCGGCCGGTAATTTCGCCTTCCTGGCGACCGTGATTGCGGCCTTCATGACCTCGTTCTATTCCTGGCGCCTGTTCTTCATGACCTTCGAGGGCAGCGCCCGCTGGGCCGACCCGCATCACCACCATGCGAGCGCCCACGAGGGCGTGGAGCACGACGCGAGCGGTCACGACGTGGAGCCTGCTTCCCATGCGGATCACGAGCACGACGGCCATGGTGCGCATTCGCCCCATGAGAGCCCGCTCGTGATGCTGGTGCCGCTTGCGGCCCTGGCCCTCGGTGCCCTGGTGGCCGGCGTCATCTTCCACGATGCCTTCCTGGGCCATGGCTACGAGGCGTTCTGGAAGGGCGCGCTCTTCACCCGGCCCGAGAACCAGATCCTTGAGGAGATGCACCACATCCCCGGTTGGGTGCCGCTGCTCCCGACCGTCATGATGGCCCTCGGTTTCGTGCTCGCGGTGTACATGTACATCGTCGATACCAAGGTGCCGGTACAGCTCGCGACGGATCACCCGGTCCTGTACCGCTTCCTGCTCAACAAGTGGTACTTCGACGAGATCTATGACGCGATCTTCGTTCGCCCAGCGATCCGGCTCGGCCGCATCCTGTGGCGCACGGGCGACCAGCGGATCATCGACGGCCTCGGCCCCGATGGCGTCTCGGCCCGCGTCCTCGACATCACGCGCGGCGCGATCCGGATCCAGACCGGCTACGTGTACCACTACGCCTTCGTGATGCTGATCGGCGTCGCCGTCCTCGTGTCCTTCTATCTCTTCAGGGGAACGCATTAATGCTCGGGTTCGGCATCCTCTCCGGACTTCTCGTCCTTCCCCTCGTCGGGGCGGCCTTCATCCTCACCCTGAGGGGCGACAGCGAGGCGGCCCGCGCCAATGCGCGGTGGATCGCGCTCGCGACGACCGTCCTCACGTTCCTCCTGTCGCTCGTCGCCTGGAGCCGGTTCGACTCCGCGTCCTCCGCGTTCCAGCTCGTCGAGAGCCATGTGTGGATGACCGAGACGATCCGGTTCAAGCTGGGCGTGGACGGCTTCTCGATGCCGTTCATCCTGCTGACGACCTTCCTGATGCCCTTCTGCATCGTGGCATCCTGGGAATCGATCACCCACCGGGTGAAGGAATATTTCGTCGCCTTCCTGGTCCTCGAAATGACGATGATCGGCGTCTTTGCGGCGCTGGACCTCGTCCTGTTCTACCTGTTCTTCGAGGCGGGCCTCATTCCGATGTTCCTCATCATCGGCATCTGGGGCGGCAAGCGGCGCATCTATGCGAGCTTCAAGTTCTTCCTCTATACGCTCCTCGGCTCCGTGCTGATGCTGCTCGCCATCATGGCCATGTATTGGGCCGCGGGCACGACCGACATCCCGACGCTCCTGACGTTCAAGTTCGCCGCCAACCTCCAGACCTGGCTGTGGCTCGCCTTCTTCGCGTCTTTCGCGGTGAAGATGCCCATGTGGCCGGTCCATACCTGGCTGCCCGACGCGCACGTGGAAGCGCCGACGGCCGGTTCGGTGATCCTGGCCGCGATCCTCTTGAAGATGGGTGGCTACGGCTTCATCCGGGTGTCGCTGCCCATGTTCCCGGACGCGTCGACCTACTTCGCTCCGCTGGTCTATTCGCTCTCGGTCGTGGCCATCATCTACACCTCGCTCGTCGCGATGGTGCAGGAGGACATGAAGAAGCTCATTGCCTATTCGTCCGTGGCGCATATGGGCTTCGTGACCATGGGGCTGTTCAGCATGAACCCCCAGGGCATCCAGGGGGCCATGTTCCAGATGATATCCCACGGTCTGGTCTCGGGCGCGCTCTTCCTCTGCGTTGGTGTGGTCTATGACCGCCTGCATACCCGCGAGATCTCCGCCTATGGCGGCCTCGTGGAGCGCATGCCGGTCTATGCGGTGCTCTTCCTGATCTTCACCATGGCCAATGTGGGCCTGCCCGGCACCTCGGGCTTCGTGGGCGAGTTCCTGACGATCATCGGCGCCTTCCGGTCGAATACCTGGGTGGCCCTGTTCGCCGCCTCGGGCGTCATCTTCTCGGCGTGCTATGCGCTCTGGCTCTATCGTCGCGTGGTCTACGGGGCGCTGACCAAGCCGTCGCTCCAGTCCATGACGGACCTGAGCGGCCGCGAGATGCTCACCCTGATCCCGCTGGTCCTGCTCGTCATCTATTACGGCGTGCAGCCCGGCCCGATTCTCGACACCTTCGCGGCGCCGACGAACGCTCTCATGCAGGGCTATCAGGCCGCGCTCGAAACCGTGAAAACGGCCGCTGCCGTCGCACACTGAGGTTACGATGAACACCGTCCTCGCCTTCCCCGTCCTCGGACCTGCGCTGCCGGAGATCATTCTGGCAGCCGGCGCCCTGGTTCTGGTCCTGTTCGGCGCCTTCCGGGGCGAGCGCTCGACCGATGCCATGAACGTCATCGCCCTGGTGCTGCTGGCCCTGGCCTTCATCGCGGTGCTGATGCTGCCTTCCGTCCACACGGAGACCATGAGCGGCTCCTTCGTGGTGGATTCTTTCGCGAAGTTCATGAAGGCGCTCACCCTCATCGCGTCCGCGGGCGGCGTGATCCTGTCCATGGATTACATGCGGCGGGAGGGGATCGCGCGCTTCGAATATCCGATCCTGATCGTGCTCTCGACCATCGGCATGCTGATGGTGATCTCGGCGAACGATCTCATCGCGCTCTATCTGGGCCTGGAGCTACTCAGCCTCTCGTCCTACGTGATCGCCGCCTTCGACCGGGACAATGTCCGCTCGACGGAAGCCGGCCTGAAATACTTCGTCCTAGGCGCGCTCTCGTCCGGCATGCTGCTCTACGGTGCTTCGCTGGTCTACGGCTTCACCGGAACGGTCTCGTTCCCGACCATTGCGGGCTCGCTCCAGGGCGAGGTCAGCAGCGGCCTGATCTTCGGCCTCGTCTTCCTGGCGGCCGGCATCGCGTTCAAGATCTCGGCCGTGCCGTTCCACATGTGGACGCCGGACGTCTATGAGGGCTCGCCCACGCCCGTGACGGCCTTCTTCTCGGCCGCACCCAAAATGGCCGGCATGGCCATGGCGATCCGTGTCTTCATCGACGCGTTCCCGGGCATCCTGGATCAGTGGCAGCAGATCATCGTCTTCATCTCCATCGCGTCGATGGCGCTGGGCTCCTTCGCGGCCATCGGGCAGCGCAACCTCAAGCGGCTGATGGCCTATTCGTCCATCGCCAATGTGGGCTACGCGCTGATCGGCCTCGCGGCCGGCACGCCCGAGGGCATCCAGGGCGTCGTCACCTATATGGCGATCTACCTTGCCATGACGCTCGGCACCTTCGCGGTCATCCTCGGCCTGCGCCGCGGCAACGTGATGTTCGAGCAGATCGAGGATCTCTCCGGCATCGCCCGCACGCATCCAGTCCTGGCCTTCTGCCTGGCCATGATGATGTTCTCTCTCGCGGGCATTCCGCCCCTGGCCGGGTTCTTCGCGAAGTTTGCGGTGTTCACCGCGGCCATCAACGCGCACCTCGTTGCGCTCGCCATCATCGGCGTGGTGACGAGCGTGGTCGGCGCCTACTACTACCTGCGCATCGTCAAGGTCATGTATTTCGACGAGGCAGGTGAGCGCTTCGACGTGATGCCGGCCGGCGTGAGGCTCGTGCTGGGTCTCTCCAGCGTGTTCGTGGTGCTCTACGTGCTGGTTCCGGCGCCTCTGAACGCTGCCGCCGCCGCGGCCGCACGGTCCCTGTTCTGACGTGCACCTTTCGCGCGAGACCGAGACCGCCGGCTACAGGCTTCTCTCGCTCGAGGCGACGGGTTCGACGAACGACGACGTGCTCGAAGCCGCCCGTCGCGGCGATCCGGGTAAGCTCTGGATCGTCGCGGCCGAGCAGCGGACGGGGAGGGGGCGGCATGGACGGCAATGGTCGTCGCCGCCCGGAAACCTCTATGCGAGCCTGCTGCTGATCGAGCCTTGCGCGATCGCTCTTGCGCCGCAACTCGGCTTCGTGGCGGGCCTCGCCCTGCACGAGGCCGTCGAGGCCGTGACGGGCATCGGTCACCCGCGCCTTGCGCTGAAATGGCCCAATGACCTGCTCCTCGATGGCGCCAAGATCTCGGGCCTCCTGCTCGAAGGACACCGCATCGGCGACGCGCTTGCCATTGTGATCGGGTTCGGCGTGAACGTGGCCTTCGCGCCCGAGGGCACGCCCTATCCGACCGTCGCGCTACGGACGCTGAAGGCGGGCCTTGGACGCGAGGATGTGTTCGCTGCCCTCGCGGACGCCTTTGCGCGCACCTTTGCGGCCTGGCAGTCCGCTGCGCGCCTGAGCCCGTCCGATCCCTTCGCGCCGATCCGCCGCCTCTGGCTCGAACGCGCCGCCGGAATCGGCCAGGAGGTGAGACTTCGGCTGCCCTCCGGAACCAAGGAAGGATTCTTCGAAGGCCTCGATCCCGCAGGCCGCCTCTGCCTGCGAACCGCCTCCGGGACGGAACTGATCGATGCGGGCGATCTTTATTTTCCTCATTTGCAGCGCGATATACACAAGCCCGCAACGGGCACGACAAGGTCCTGATAATGGCTTCCTCTAACGACGAACTGGTCTTCTTGCCCCTCGGAGGCTTGGGCGAGATCGGGATGAACGCTGCGCTTTATGGATTCGGGCCTGAACTCGATCGCCAGTGGATCCTGGTCGATTGCGGCATGGGCTTCGGCGGCGAGGAGCACCTGCCGGGGATCGATCTGGTCTATCCGGACCTGCGTTTCATCGAAGAGGAGAGGCACAACCTCCTCGGCATCTTCATTACCCATGCCCATGAGGACCATATCGGCGCGCTCGTCGAGATGTGGCCGCGCCTTCGCGCGCCCGTTTATGTGACGCGTTTCGCGGCCGGCCTGCTCGAGACCCGTCGCCTTTCCGAGCCCGGCGCGCCGAAGGTCGAGCTCAAGGAGATCGCCCCCGGCCAGCGCATCAAGGTCGGGCCCTTCGATATCGAGTATGTACCGGTGGCGCACTCGATACCGGAATCGAATGCGCTCGCGATCCGCACGCCTCTTGGCCTCGTGGTGCATACGGGCGACTGGAAGCTCGACCCCACGCCGTATCTCGGCAGCCTCACGTCCGAGGAGGCGTTCCGTGCCCTCGGAGATGAGGGCGTTCTGGCGCTCGTCTGCGATTCCACCAATGTGGTGCGCGAGGGCGAGAGCCCGAGCGAGGCGGACGTGGCGAAGAACCTCGCGGAGCTCATCAAGGATGCGCCCCACCGGGTCGCAATCACGACCTTCGCGTCGAATGTGGCGCGTATCCGCTCCGTCGCCGAGGCGGCCCGCGAATGCGGGCGCGAGGTGGTCGTGGTCGGCCGCGCCATGGAGCGCGTCATCGATGTCGCTACGGAGTGCGGCTACCTCGACGGGCTGCCGGAATTCCGCAAGCCGGATACCTTCGGATATCTGCCGCGCGACAAGGTGGTCGCGCTCCTCACCGGCTCGCAGGGCGAGCCCCGCGCGGCGCTTGCCCGCATCGCGCAGGACGAGCACCCGGACATCGCGCTCTCGGCCGGGGACAGGGTGATCTTCTCGTCCCGGGCCATTCCCGGCAACGAGAAGGATATCGGCACCATCATCAACAGCCTCGTGGACCAGGGCATCGAGATCGTCACGGATCGTACGGAGCTGGTGCATGTCTCGGGACACCCCCGGCGCGGCGAACTCGCCCAGATGTACCGCTGGGTTCATCCGCAGATCGCCATTCCGGCTCACGGAGAGGCGATGCACCTGACCGAACACGCGAAATTCGCCCGTGCCCAGGGGGTCAAGGAGGTAGTGCAGGCCCGTAACGGCACCCTGGTCCGCTTGGCGCCGGGGCCGGCCGAGATCGTCGACAAAATTCCCGCGGGCCGGCTCTACAAGGACGGCAACATCGTGATCGAGGCCGGCGAGCGGGCCCTGCCGGAGCGGCGGAAGCTCGCCTTCGCGGGCATCGTCACGGTCGCCATCGCCATTGACAGCAAGGGCGAGCTGGCCGGAGACCCGATCGTCGATGCCATGGGCCTGCCGGAGAAGAACCGCCAAGGCGAGAACATGCTGGACCTCATCGCCGATACGGTCGGCGATGTGCTCGACGGGATGCCCAAGGGCCGGCGACGGGACCCCGAGGCGGTGGAGACCGCCGTCCACCGGAGCGTGCGGGCGGCCGTCAACGAGGCCTGGGGCAAGAAGCCCGCCTGCCATATCCTCGTCCTTGAGGTATGAGGGGCACGTTTCGAGGAGGAGCGGGATGATCGGCCGTCTCAATCACGTGGCCATCGCCGTGCGGGATCTTGCGGCCGCATCCGAGGTCTATCGCACGATCCTCGGCGCCGAGGTCTCGTCCCCCGAGGCTCTGCCGGCGCACGGGGTCACGGTAGTCTTCGTCACGCTCCCCAACACCAAGATCGAGCTGCTCGAGCCCCTCGGGGCGGATTCTCCCATCGCCAAGTTCCTGGAGCGGAGCCCGGACGGGGGCATCCACCACGTCTGTTACGAGGTGGATGATATCGGGGCGGCGCGGGACCAATTGGTGCGGAACGGGGCGCGGGTGCTCGGCTCGGGCGAGCCGAAGATCGGCGCCCACGGGAAACCCGTCCTGTTCCTGCATCCCAAGGATTTCCTCGGGACGCTCGTGGAACTGGAGCAAGCGTGAGGCCAAGGCATTGATTCGTACGGTTAAGTTTCTCTCGGCGTCCTTCTGGAGCACCCTTGCGGCGGTCGTGGTCGTCTCGGCCCTGGCCATCGCGGCCGTCGTCGCGGCCTTCGGGCTCAGGATCTCCGGCGGCACCGCCCTGTACTTCATCATCTGGTGGACGCTGCTCTTCGCCGTCCTGCCCTTCGGGGTGCGCAGTCAGGTGGAGGCCGGGGAGGTGGTCAAGGGCAGCGAGCCGGGCGCACCCGCGGCGCCGGCCCTGCGCGAGAAGGCCCTGTGGACGACCCTGGTCGCATCCCTGGTCCTCGTCCTGGTGGCAGGCGCTCTGCCGCTCTCCGGCCTGTAATCCCAAGGATAAATTCCGAGCGGACAAGAAAAAAGCAAGGCTCTCGCCTTGCTTGAACTGCCTTTGGCAATTGTTGATCCCTGGCCTTCTTATGCCGTCGCCTGTTTGGCGCGCGGGGATCTTGTTCCTCCCGAAACTCGGACCGCAACCTCTGACCCGTGACAGGTAAAGACGTTAGCAAATGCTTTATAGGGGCCCGTTTAACGGATGTCACCTTTTTTAGCAGGGGCTGATGCAATTTTCGGCACAATTCCCATTACTCTTTCGTATAAGGAAAGCTGCAGAACCCGCTCTCGGGCGAAGACAGCTTGTCTTTTGCCGGAGGGCTGTGTTGTGTGCTGGAAACGAGTCGTCCCCTTGTCCACTCCTCTGTCCGAGCGATCCTGAAGGCGTTCCATGCGTTTGAGCCGCTACTTCCTGCCCATCCTCCGCGAGACGCCGAAAGAGGCGGAAATCGTGTCCCACCGTCTCATGCTGCGCGCCGGCCTGATCCGGCAGGAGGCCGCCGGGATCTATGCCTGGCTGCCGCTGGGCCTGCGGGTGCTGAACAAGATCAATGCCATCATCCGGGAAGAGCAGAACCGGTCCGGCGCCATCGAGCTCCTGATGCCGACCATCCAGTCGGCCGACCTCTGGCGGGAATCTGGGCGCTACGATGCCTACGGCAAGGAAATGCTGCGCATCCAGGACCGGCACGACCGCGAGATGCTCTTCGGCCCTACCAACGAGGAGATGATCACGGAGATCTTCCGGGCCTATGTGCGCTCCTACAAGGATCTGCCGCTCAACCTCTACCATATTCAATGGAAGTTCCGGGACGAGGTGCGCCCGCGCTTCGGCGTGATGCGCTCCCGCGAGTTCCTGATGAAGGACGCCTATTCGTTCGATCTGGATCAGGCGGGGGCCCGGCATTCCTACAACAAGATGTTCGTGGCCTATCTGCGCACCTTCGCGCGCCTGGGCCTGAAGGCGATCCCCATGCGGGCCGATACGGGCCCCATCGGCGGCGACCTGAGCCATGAATTCATCATCCTGGCCTCGACCGGCGAGAGCGAGGTGTTCTGCCACGCAGATTATCTCGACTTCTCCATCCCGCCCGAGACCACGGATTTCGACAACGTCGCCGGCCTCCAGAGCACGGTCGACAAGTGGACCTCCCTCTATGCCGCCACGTCCGAGATGCACGATGCAGCCGGATTCGAGGCGGTGCCGGCGGACAAGCAGATGTCCGCCCGCGGCATCGAGGTCGGTCACATCTTCTATTTCGGCACGAAGTATTCGGCGCCCATGGGCGCGAAGGTAATGGGTCCGGACGGGCAGGAGCACGAGGTTCATATGGGCTCCTACGGCATCGGCCCGAGCCGGCTCATCGCGGCCATCATCGAGGCGAGCCACGACGAGGGCGGCATCATCTGGCCGGAAGCGGTGGCACCCTTCGACGTGGCCCTCCTCAACCTGAAGACCGGGGATGCGGCCACCGACGAGGCCTGCGACACCCTCTATCGCCAGCTGGCGGCTGCCGGATACGACGTGCTCTACGACGATCGCGACGAGCGCCCCGGCGGCAAGTTCGCGACCGCCGATCTCATCGGCATTCCGTGGCAGGTCGTGATCGGGCCGAAGGGGCTGGCCGACGGCAAGGTGGAGCTGAAGCGCCGCTCGACAGGCGAGCGCGAGCTCCTTCCTGTCGACAGCGTGATCGCTCGGCTCGGCGACCGTTCGTAAGAACGTATGGCCAAGACAGCGCAAACCGGGACGAAGCCGTTCTCCCTCTTCGAGTGGATGCTCGCCGGGCGCTATCTGCGCACGCGGCGGCGGGAGGGTTTCGTCTCGGTCATTGCGGGCTTCTCGTTCCTCGGTATCATGCTGGGCGTCGCGACGCTCATTGTCGTGCTCTCGGTGATGAACGGGTTCCGCAAGGAGCTCCTCGACAAGATCGTCGGCATCAACGGCCACATCTTCGTCGCGCCCATCGAGACGCCGCTGACCGATTACGATGAGGTCACGCGGCGTATCGCGGCCGTGCCGGGCGTGAAGCGGGCGCTGCCGATCATCGAGGGGCAGGCCTTCGGCTCCTCGCAATATGGCGGCAGCGGCGTCCTGGTGCGCGGCATCCGCGGCGAGGACCTGCGCAACATCTCGCATATCGCCGACAATCTCCGCCAAGGCACGCTCGAGAATTTCGACCAGGACGGCGGCGTCGCCATCGGGCGCAGGCTCGCGGAGGCGCTCTCGATCCAGGCCGGAGACACGCTGACCCTCATCACCCCGCGGGGTGCCTCGACGCCGTTCGGAACGGCACCCCGGATCAAGGGCTACCCGGTCAAGGCCGTGTTCGAGATCGGCATGTCGGAGTTCGATTCGAGCTTCGTCTACATGCCGCTCAACGAGGCGCAGAGCTACTTCAACCGGCCGAACGACGTGCAGCTGATCGAGGTCTACCTCGACAATGCCGACAAGGTCGACGAGGCGCGCGCTGCCATCGAGGAGGCAGCCGCCCGGCCGATCCTGATGACCGACTGGCGGCAGCGCAACCGCACCTTCTTCGGGGCCCTGGAGGTGGAGCGGAACGTGATGTTCCTCATCCTCACTCTCATCGTTCTCGTGGCTGCGCTCAACATCATCTCGGGCCTCATCATGCTCGTGAAGGACAAGTCGAGCGACATCGCGATCCTGCGCACCATGGGCGCGACGCGCGGCGCGGTGATGCGGGTGTTCCTCATCACGGGCGCCTCCATCGGCATCGTCGGCACCATCGCGGGCTTCGCGCTCGGCCTCGTTCTGGCGCTCAACGTGGAGAGCATCCGGAACTTCATCTCCTATCTCACCAACACGAACCTGTTTCCGGCGGAGCTCTACTTCCTCAGCCGCCTGCCGGCCGACGTGAACCCGACGGAGGTCATCACCATTCTCGTCATGGCGATGGTCCTGTCTCTTCTCGCCACCCTCTATCCCTCCTGGCGCGCCGCGAAGCTCGATCCGGTCGAGGCCTTGCGCTACGGATAATTCATGTCGTCCGGACAGACCAAACCCGCCCTTTACCTGTCCCAGGTGCAGCGCCGCTACCCGCAAGGGGAGGGGTTCCTCGAGGTGCTTCGCGGGGCGGACCTGGCGATCTGGCCGGGCGAGATCGTGGCGCTGATCGCTCCCTCAGGGACCGGCAAGTCGACGCTTCTGCACGTGGCAGGACTCCTGGAGAAGCCCGACGGGGGCGAGGTCTTCGTCGGCGGCCGGCCGACCGCCGCCATGAACGATGCCGAGCGCACGCGCCTGCGGCGGGAGGATCTCGGCTTCGTCTACCAGTTCCACCACCTGCTGCCGGAATTCTCGGCCCTCGAGAACGTGGTGCTGCCGCAGCTCATCCGCGGCCTGGCGAAAGGTGAGGCGCGGGAGCGGGCGACGCAGATCCTGACCTTCCTTGGCCTCAGCAAGCGCCTCGACAACCGGCCGGGCGAATTGTCCGGCGGCGAGCAGCAGCGGGTGGCCATCGCCCGCGCGGTCGCCAACGCGCCGCGCCTGCTTCTCGCCGACGAGCCGACCGGCAATCTCGACCCGAACACAGCGGACCGGGTCTTCCAGACCCTCGTGTCCATCGTGCGCGCCTCCAAGCTCGCCGCCCTCATCGCCACGCACAATCTCGACCTCGCGGCCCGCATGGACCGCCGCGTGACCATCCGCGACGGGAAGATCGTGCAATTGCCGTAGCGGGGCGGACCGAGAACCCTGCGCCCGATCAAGTTCCGGATTGGCAGCGGCGCTCTGCTTGCCGCTTTGTCCTTCGCGCCTCCTGAGCTGGCCCCGGGGATTCTCGTCTTTTCAGCATTGTGGTTCCTGAGACGTGGATGGCCGGGCCACACCCGGCCATGACGGAGGAGTGCGGGCGCCGCGCTTTCACCTCTCCTGGAGGGAGAGGTCGGACCGAAGGTCCGGGTGAGGGTTGCGGCTTTTCCGGAGAGCGCTCTTCCCTCACCCCAACCCTCTCCCACACGGGAGAGGGAGAGGCGCGGCGGAGAGGTCGCGCAAACCTGGGGCTCGCGCGACCTGTTTCCCCCTTGTGGGGAGGTCAGGATGGGGGGTGACGGCGCTGAACTCTCAGAACGTAGCGCTCACACCTCCACCTCCTCCCCACAAAGGGGAGGAGAGCACGTTGGCGCCTCACGAGAACACCCGAAATCCGTGGGGGAGAGAGAGCCGCGTGGCGCCTCCTGCAAACACCCGAGATCCGTCGGAAATAAATCCGCGTCGTGCGTCGGAGTGGGAGAGCCGATACGCCTCTGCCCAACCGGCCTCCGGCTCACGTTCCGTCACGTTAAGACTCCGTTGACTCACCCGGCAGGGGAGCAATATCCACGGCTTTACACAGAACATACACCGAACAATGATGAACTTATCAGGAACACGGAGGTCATCATGCTTCGCACCATTCTCGAGACGGCAGCCGAAATCGCATCCCTGGCCATGTTCGGCTCCGCCATTGCCCTATGGGCCCTGGCCCTCGCGCCGATGGCGTGAGGCGTGATTCACAGGAACGACGTCCGCCGCAAGGTTCGGGTGAGAGAATCGTGTCACAATACGCGCCGTACCAAGTTCAGTTTCCGAGTTGGGTCTTATGGCGCGCGTTCTTCACGATATCGGCTTCGTGCATCTGCATGTGCATTCCTCGTATTCCCTGCTCGAGGGGGCCCTGAAGATCGCGCAGCTCGCGAAGCTCGCGGCGGCGGACCGGCAGCCGGCGCTGGCTCTCACCGACACCAACAATCTCTTCGGTGCCCTCGAATTCTCCGAGAAGCTCGCCGGGTCCGGGATCCAGCCCATCGCGGGCGTCCAGCTCTCGGTTTGCTTCGAGGAACCGGATCCGGTCGCCCGGATCGTGCCCCAGCCCGCCAACGTGGTGCTCCTGGCGCAGACGGAGGAGGGCTATCGCAACCTCATGCGCCTGGTGAGCCATGCCTATTTCGGCGTGCCGCTCGGAGAGGCGCCCCGGGTCTCCGCCCCCGACCTCGCCCGGCACAACGAGGGCCTGATCGCCCTCACGGGTGGCTTCACGGGCCCCCTCGATTCGGCCCTCCGCATCGGCCGGGAGGAACTCGCCCAGGCGCGGCTCGATGTTCTCAAGGACGCTTTCGGCCACCAGCTCTATGTGGAGATCCAACGCCACAGCCTCGAGGAGGAGCGGGCGGTGGAGCCCGCCCTGATCGGCCTAGCGGACCGGAACGGGCTGCCCATCGTGGCGGCGAACGAGCCGTTCTTCTCGTCGTCCGCCGATTACGAGGCCCATGACGCCCTGCTCGCCATCGCCGAGGGGCGCATTGTGTCGGACGACAACCGGCGGCGGCTCTCGCCGGAGCACAACTTCAAGACGCGCCAGCAGATGGTGGAGCTGTTTTCGGATCTGCCCGATGCGCTCCAGGCGAGCGTCGAGATCGCCATGCGTTGCTCGACGCGCGTGAGGACGCGGAAACCCATCCTCCCGAGCTTCGGAACCGGGCCCGATGCGGCCGCCCTGGACGAAGGCGAGGAGCTGCAGCGCCAGGCCGAGGAGGGGCTCGCCAAGCGCCTTGCGGCGCATGGTCCGGCGCCGGGGCTGACCGAGCAGGATTATCACGATCGCCTTGCCTTCGAGATCGGCATCATCCGCAAGATGAAGTTCCCGGGCTACTTCCTGATCGTGTCCGACTTCATCAAATGGGCGAAGGACCACAACATCCCGGTCGGGCCGGGGCGCGGCTCGGGCGCCGGCTCCCTCGTGGCCTATGCGCTCACCATCACGGACCTCGACCCCCTGCGGTTCAGCCTGCTCTTCGAGCGCTTCCTCAATCCCGAGCGCGTGTCGATGCCGGACTTCGACATCGACTTCTGCGTCGAGGGGCGTGAGCGGGTCATCGAATACGTGCAGCAGCGCTACGGCGAGGAGCAGGTGGCGCAGATCATCACGTTCGGAACGCTTCTCGCCCGCGGCGTCCTGCGCGACGTGGGGCGCGTGCTCGAAATGCCCTATGGGCAGGTCGACAAGCTCACCAAGCTGGTGCCGCAGAACCCGGCCAACCCGGTGACCCTCGCCCAGGCCATTGAGGGCGAGCCGCGGCTGCAGGCCGCCCGGGACGAGGAGCCGGTCGTCAGGCGCATGCTCGACATCGCGCAGAAGCTGGAGGGACTTCACCGGCACGCCTCGACCCACGCGGCCGGCGTGGTGATCGGCGACCGCCCGCTCCAGGAACTGGTACCGCTCTACCGAGACCCGAAGACCGGGATGCGCGTGACCCAGTTCAACATGAAATGGGTCGAGCAGGCGGGCCTCGTGAAGTTCGACTTCCTCGGCCTCAAGACCCTGACGGTCCTGCGCACGGCCGTCGACCTCATCCGCCGAAAGGGAATCGAGGTCGATCTCTCGGCCTTGCCCCTCGACGACCGGAAGACCTACGAGATGCTGCAGAGGGGCGAGACGGTCGGCGTGTTCCAGGTGGAATCGGCCGGCATGCGCAAGGCCCTCGTCGAGATGGAGACCGACCGTTTCGAGGACATCATCGCCCTCGTGGCCCTCTACCGCCCGGGCCCGATGGCGAACATTCCGGTCTATTGCGCCCGCAAGCTCGGCAAGGACGAGCACAACAAGAAGGACTGGTATCCGCACGACAAGCTGGAGCCGATCCTGCGCGAGACCTTCGGCATCATCGTCTACCAGGAGCAGGTGATGGAAGTCGCCAAGGTGCTGGCGGGCTACTCGCTCGGCGATGCCGACCTGCTCCGCCGCGCCATGGGTAAGAAGATCAAGGCCGAGATGGACGCCCAGCGCGAGCGCTTCCTGTCCGGCGCCGCGAAGGACGGACTCGACAAGGCGAAGGCCAACGAGATCTTCGACCTTCTGGCGAAGTTCGCCGATTACGGCTTCAACAAGAGCCACGCGGCGGCCTATGCGCTCGTGGCGTTCCAGACCGCCTATCTCAAGGCCAATCACCCGGTCGAGTTCCTGGCCGCTTCCATGACGCTCGACCTCGACAACACAGACAAGCTCTCCGAATTCCGCCGCGAGGCGCAGCGCCTCGGCATCAGGGTCGAGCCGCCCTCCATCAACCGCTCGGGCGTGGTGTTCGACGTGAAATACGACCCGGACGGGACGGGCGCGATCCTCTACGCGCTCGCGGCCGTCAAGGGTGTGGGCCGGCAGGCCATCGAGGCCGTCGTCGAGGCCCGGGGCGACACGCCCTTCACGAGCCTGGCCGACTTCGCGAGGCGCATCAATCCGCGCATGCTCAACAAGCGCACCCTCGAGAACCTGATCGCGGCCGGCGCCTTCGACGAGATCGAGCCGGACCGGGCCAGGGCCTGCGCGGCCGTGGACGCCATGATGAGCCTGGCCCAGCAATGCCACGAGGCGGCGAATGGCGGCATGGCGGACATGTTCGGCGGTGTCGCGTCCGCGGACGTGCAATTGCGCATCCCGCCCTATGAGCCCTGGCCGGCGGCCGAGAAGCTCCAGAAGGAATATGACGCGGTCGGCTTCTTCCTGTCCGGGCATCCGCTCGATGAATACGGCGACCTGTTGAAGAAGCTCCGGGTTCAGAGCTGGGTCGAGTTCTGCCGCTCGGTGAAGGCCGGCAACTCGGTCGGCCGGGTGGCCGCCACGGTCCTCGACCGGCAGGAGCGCCGGACCAAGACCGGCAACAAGATGGGCATCATCACCCTGTCGGATCAGACCGGCCAGTTCGAGGCCATTCTCTTCTCGGAAGGCCTGCAGCGCCTGCGCGACATCCTGGAACCCGGCAATGCCGTGGTCCTCATGCTCCAGGCCGGCCTCGAGGGCGAGGAGGTGAGGGCGCGCATCGGCATGGCCGAGCTTTTGGAGGAGGCGATCTCCAAGCACCAGAAGGGCATGCGCATCTTCCTGCGCGACGAGCGCCCCATCGGCAGCGTCTTCGAGCGGCTCAAGGCCCGCGGCGAGGGCGAGGTGTCTCTGGTCCTGATCCTCGACGACGGGGACCGGGAGGTGGAGGTCCGGCTCCCGGGCAAGTACATGGCCACCCCCCAGATCGCCGGGGCGCTGCGCGCCGTGCCGGGAGTGGTGGACGTGCACATCAACTGAGACGGAGCGCGACCTGTTTCCCTTCCCCTTGTGGGGAGGGTTAGGGTGGGGGTGTGAGCGCCACGTTCTGAAAGCCCAGCGCTCACACCCCCGCCTCCACCTCCTCCCCACAAGGGGGAGGAGAGTAGGGCAGCGCTTCCCCCGTCATTCCGGGATGGTCCGCAGGACCAGGCCCGACCCGAAGGGCTCGCGAAGCGGGAAACCCATAACCGCTGACGATGCAGGATAAAGCACAGCGGTTATCGTTAGCTTTGTTCTGAACCACTGGTGTTTATGGGTTCCGGGCTCGGCTCTGCGAGCCGCCCCGGAATGACGACGGAACTCCTTCTTCCGGCTTGCATTTCGGCGCCCAAACCCCTATATGCGCGCCTATTCCACACGCGGAGCTTGCTTCATGAAGCCATGAGGCGCCCCGGTGGCCGGCAGGGCCGGTCCACTGCTCCGCGGAGGCTCAACCGGAGAAAAACTATGGCGCTTCCCGATTTCTCGATGCGTCAGCTGCTGGAAGCTGGCGCCCATTTCGGCCATCAGGCCCACCGCTGGAACCCGAAGATGGCTCAGTACATCTTTGGTACCCGCAACAACATCCACATCATCGACCTGGCCCAGACGGTCCCGATGCTGCACCGCGCCCTTCAGGCCGTCAGCGACACGGTGGCCAAGGGCGGCCGCGTGCTCTTCGTCGGCACGAAGCGCCAGGCCTCCGATTCGGTCGCCGATGCGGCCAAGCGTTCGGCCCAGTACTACGTGAATTCCCGCTGGCTCGGCGGCATGCTGACCAACTGGAAGACGATCTCGGGCTCGATCTCGCGCCTGCGCAAGGTCGATGAGATCCTCGCCGGCGGCGGCCAGGGCCTCACCAAGAAGGAGCGTCTCATGCTCTCCCGCGAAAAGGAGAAGCTCGAGCGCGCCCTTGGCGGCATCAAGGACATGGGCGGCACGCCCGACCTGATCTTCGTGATCGACACCAACAAGGAGCAGCTCGCGATCCAGGAGGCCAAGCGCCTCGGGATCCCGGTGGCGGCCATCGTCGACACCAACTGCGATCCGGACGGCATCACGTTCCCGGTCCCGGCCAATGACGACGCCGGCCGTGCGATCTCGCTCTATTGCGACCTGATCTCCCGCGCGGCCCTCGACGGCATCTCCCGCAGCGCCGGCGCCATGGGCATCGATATCGGCGAGTCCGAGAACCCGATGGTCGAGGAGCTCCCGGCCAATGAGGGCGCCGCTTCCGAGCAGGAAGAGCAGTTCGAGCGTCTGGCGGCTCCCCGCGGCGCCCCGGACGACCTGACCAAGCTGACCGGCGTCGGTCCGCAGCTCGAGAAGAAGCTCAACGAAGCCGGTATCTTCCACTACTGGCAGCTCGCCGCCATGAAGCCGGCGGACGTGGAGCAGCTCGACAAGGACCTGAAGCTGAACGGTCGTATCGAGCGCGACGGCTGGATCAACCAGGCCCGTTCGGCGATCGAGGCGGCCTAAGCAGGCCCGGCGCCATGACGAACGGCGCCACCCGACCGTGACCGATCAGCCCGGCGTTCCCTGGACGCCGGGCTCCCTCTATGTACGAACCTGCGAAAGGACGAGCCATGGCGAACATTACCGCTGCGATGGTGAAGGAGCTGCGCGACAAGACCAGCGCCGGCATGATGGACTGCAAGACCGCTCTCGCCGAGACCAACGGCGACATCGAGGCGGCCGTCGACTGGCTGCGCAAGAAGGGGCTGTCCAAGGCCGCCAAGAAGGCCGGCCGCGTGGCCGCCGAAGGCCTCGTGGCCGTGGAATCCTCCGGGCACACCGCCGCCATCGTCGAGGTCAACTCGGAGACGGACTTCGTCGCCCGCAACGACAGCTTCCAGGCCTTCGCTCGCGAAGCCGCCAAGATCGCCCTCATGGGCGACGGCACCGTCGAGTCCCTCGAGGCTGCGCACTTCCCGGGTTCGCAGACCACCGTGAAGGACCGCCTCCAGGAGCTCATCGCCACGATCGGCGAGAACATGACCCTGCGTCGCGTGGCGAAGCTCACGGTCTCCCAGGGCGTGATCGCGACCTACGTCCATAACGTCGTCGCCGAAGGCCTCGGCAAGATCGGCGTCCTCGTGGCGCTGGAATCCGAAGGCGACGTCGACGCGCTCAGCGCCCTGGGCCGCCAGATCGCCATGCACGTCGCGGCCACGAACCCCGTCGCGGTCGACGCTTCCGGCATCGATGCCGCTACCGTGGAGCGCGAGAGCGCGATTCTCCGCGAGAAGAACGCCGGCAAGCCCGACAACGTGCTGCAGAAGATCGTCGAGAGCGGCCTGAAGAGCTACTACAAGGAGGTCACCCTCCTCGAGCAGTCCTTCGTGCACGATCCGTCGAAGACCGTGGCCCAGGTCCTCAAGGAGGCCGAATCCAAGGCCGGCAAGCCGGTCGTCCTGAAGGGCTTCGTCCGCTACGCCCTCGGCGAGGGTATCGAAAAGGAGGAAGCTCCTGATTTCGCTGCGGAAGTCGCGGCGGCGGCCGGGACGAAAGCCTGAGACCTCTCCTCTCCTCGAACGGCGGCTCTTCAGCCGCCGTTTTCATGAGAGCCCAGGAATGCTTCACTTAACGGAAGGGACATCCCGTTTCGGGCGTCCCTTCCGGGCATTCCATCCACAAGAAAGAGAGGTCTGGCAGTGACGAGATTCCGGCGCATCCTGGTGAAGCTTTCCGGCGAGGCCCTGATGGCCCCCGACGGTTACTGGCTCGATCCTCAGACTCTCTCGGGCCTGGCCGAGGACCTGGCCGACGCGACCCGTGCCGGATTCGAGATCGCCCTGGTCCTCGGCGGCGGCAACATCATCCGCGGCGCGCGGATGAGCGCCGCCGGCTGGATCGACCGGCCCACGGCCGACGCGATGGGCATGCTCGGGACGGTCATGAACTCGCTCGCCATCGAGACCGCCCTGAACGCCGCCGGCGTCTCGGCCCGCACCATGGCGGCCGTGTCGATGCCGACGATCTGCGAGACCTATGCGCGCCAGCCGGCCCTGCATCATCTGGACAAAGGTCAGGTGGTGGTCCTGGCCGGCGGGACCGGCAATCCCTTCTTCACGACCGACACGGCGGCGGTGCTCCGGGCCGCGGAGCTGCGCTGCGACGCGGTGCTGAAGGCGACCCAGGTGGACGGGGTCTATTCGGCCGATCCGAAGAAGGATCCCTCGGCCATCCGCTACGACCGCATCACTCATGACGAGGCCATCGCCAAGGACCTGAAGGTGATGGATACGGCGGCCTTCGCGCTGGCCCGCGAGAGCAGGCTGCCGATCATCGTCGGGTCCGTCCACGCCCCTTCGTCGATCACGGCGATCCTCAAGGGCGAGGTGCGCTCGACGGTTGTGGCCCCTTGATGCAACCTTCAGGGAAGCGTAAGCCCGTTGAAATAGTTCGAGTTGGGATCAATCACGATGGCAACGACTTTTGACCTCGAAGACGTGAAGCGCCGCATGCAGGGCGCGATCAACGCGTTCAAGCACGACCTCGGCAGCCTCCGGACCGGCCGCGCCGCGCCGAGCCTCCTCGACCCGATTCAGATCGACGCCTATGGCTCGATGATGCCGATCACGCAGGTTGCGACCGTGAGCGTGCCGGAGCCGCGCCTGCTCAGCGTCCAGGTCTGGGACCGGGGCATGGTGAATGCCGTCGAGAAGGCGATCCGCGAATCCGACCTGGGCCTGAACCCGCAGACGGAGGGGCAGGTCATCCGCCTCCGGATTCCGGAGATGAACGAGCAGCGCCGCAAGGAAATGGTCAAGGTCGCGCACAAATACGCCGAGGAGGCCCGCGTGGCGATCCGCCATGTGCGCCGGGACGGGCTCGACCTCCTCAAGAAGCTCGAGAAGGACGGCACCATCGGCGAGGATGACGCCAAGCGCCAGAGCGACCAGGTCCAGAAGGCGACCGACCAGTTCGTGGCCGAGGTCGAGACGGTGCTGAGCGCCAAGGAAAAGGAAATCATGCACGTCTGATCTCAGGACGGCATGCGGATGCGCCCATGAACGGAGAAGCGAAGCGCTCGATTGCGACCCTCCCCGGCGGAGATGCGGGGGAGGGCATGCCTGCGCATGTCGCGATCATCATGGACGGCAACGGCCGCTGGGCGGCCAAGCGCGGCCTGCCGCGCTTCGAGGGGCATCGCCGGGGCGTCGAGGCGATCCGGCGCGCCGTGCGCGTGGCCGGCGATCTCGGGATCCGCTACCTGACGGTCTACAGCTTCTCGGCCGAGAACTGGCGCCGCCCCGCCCAGGAGGTGTCCGACCTGATGGGGCTCCTCAAGCGTTTCGTCAGGCACGACCTGGCGGATCTCCACGCCAACAACATCCGCGTCCGGATCATCGGCGCGCGGGAGGGGCTGGCCTCCGACATCCGTCCCCTTCTCGACGAGGCCGAGCAACTCACCCGCCACAATACCGGCCTGACCCTGGTGATCGCCTTCAACTATGGCGGGCGCCAGGAGATCGTCCGGGCCATGCAGGCGCTTGCCCGCAAGGTCAAGGACGGGACCCTCGATCCCGAGGCCATCGATGCCGCGGCGCTCGAGACACATCTAGACACGGCCGGCATCCCGGATCCGGACCTGGTGATCCGCACCTCGGGAGAGCAGCGGGTCTCCAACTTCCTCACCTGGCAGACGGCCTATTCGGAGTTCGTCTTCATCCCGGATTTCTGGCCCGATTTCGACGAGGCCATCTTCCGCGCCGCCATCGACGAATATTTCAAGCGCGAGCGCCGGTTCGGCGGCCTCAGCGCCAGGGCCGTGTGACGACATGGCGGCGGACGTAAGCCCGTCCTCTTCCCCTGAACCTGCCGGAAAGCCACGCAGCGAGCTTGCGACCCGGGTCGTATCGGCGATCGTGCTTATCGCGGTCGCGCTGGCCACCGCCTATGCGGGCGGCTGGACTTTCGCACTGTTCTGGCTCGCTGCCGGCATCGCCATGATGGTCGAGTGGACCAGCATGACCCGGGTCGAGCCGCGCCGCCCGGTCCAGGCCGTCCTGGGCCTGGGCCTTGTGGCGCTCACGGTCGTCTTCCTGCGCGACATGTCCCTAGCGGCCGGTGTCGCCGTGGCGGTCGCGACGGCATTGCTCGGGGCCTTGCTCGCCCGTGGCGCGGAGGCACGCGTGTGGGCGGTCAGCGGCTTCAGCTACGGGGCCGTCATCGTGCTCGTGCCGCCCCTGGTGCGTGCTCATCCGTATCTCGGCCTCGTGGGGCTTCTCTGGATGTTCGCGGTGGTCTGGGCAACCGACATCGTGGCCTATTTCACCGGCAGACGCTTCGGCGGGCCGAAGCTCTGGCCCCGGGTGAGCCCCAAGAAGACCTGGTCGGGCTTCGCGGGCGGCCTCGTGGCTGGGACCCTGGGAGGATTCCTGGTCGCCTGGGGCGCTCAGCGTCTCGGCTGGATCCAGCCCTTCAGCCTGCGCAACGCCATCCTTCTCTCGATGATCGCCTCCGTGGCGAGCCAGCTCGGCGATCTTGGGGAATCGGCCCTCAAGCGGCATTGCGACGTGAAGGATTCGAGCCAACTGATCCCCGGCCATGGGGGCGTGATGGACCGCCTCGACGGCTTCTGGGCTGTTGCGCTCATCTTAGGAATCGTCCTCCTGATCGTCCACCTGGCCACCTGACCCATGACGCGCAGCCTCACGATTCTCGGTGCCACGGGCTCCATCGGCCGCTCAACGGCTGAGGTGGTGCTCTCCCACCGGGAGGAGTTCCGTGTCGAGGCCGTGGTGGGCGGGAGCAATGCAGAGGCGCTGGCCCGGGTCGCGCGCCGGCTCGGGGCCCGCTTCGCGGCGCTCGCGGACGAGACGGGCGGCCCGGCTCTGAAGGAAGCTCTGTCCGGATCCGGCATCGGCGCCGGGGCAGGGGCGTCCGCCGTGACCGAGGCGGCCGCGCGGGACGCGGACGTGGTCCTGGCGGCGATCAGCGGCACTGCCGGCCTGCGGCCGATCCAAGCGGCCCTCAAGCCGGGCCGCCGCATCGCCCTCGCCAACAAGGAGAGCCTCGTCTGCGCCGGCGAGGCCTTCATGGCCGAGGCCCGGCGCCTCGGCGTCGAGATCATGCCTGTGGATTCCGAGCACAACGCCCTCGACCAGGCTCTCGGTGCGGGGCGGAGCGGCGACGTGGAGACGGCGATCATCACGGCTTCCGGCGGCCCCTTCCGGACCTGGAGCCGGGAGCGCATCGCCCAGGCGAGCGCCGCCGAGGCCTCCGCCCATCCGGTCTGGTCCATGGGTGCGAAGATCAACATCGATTCCGCGACGCTGATGAACAAGGGGCTCGAACTCATCGAGGCCCATCACCTGTTCGGCCTGGGGCCGGACCGGCTCGACGTGCTCGTCCACCCGGAGGCGATCGTTCACGGGCTGGTGCAATGGAGCGACGGTGCCGTGACGGCAGGCTTGGCCCTGCCGGACATGAAGGTGCCCATCGCCAACGCCCTGCGTCACCGTGAGCGCCTTGCGATGGCGCTGCCTCGTCTCGATCTTGCCGCTATTGGCCGTTTAAGCTTCGAGCGGGCCGACGAGACCCGCTTTCCGTGTCTCGCCCTGGCCAGGGCTGCGCTTCGGGCCGGAGGTGCGATGCCGACGATCCTCAACGCCGCCAACGAGATTGCGGTCGCGGCGTTCATGGCCGGCAAAATTGGATTTTATGCCATTTCCGAAAAGGTTGAGACGGTTTGTTCAATCTTTTCCGGAAGGAATGTGACGGCACCGGCAAGCATTTCGGACGCTCTTGCGATCGACGGTGAGGCCCGGGAGGCGGCGCGACAGCTCCTGCCTGTCTGAGGTCGGAGCGGCCGCCATGAGACCGATGCGAAAGGGATGACGATGGACTGGCTTTCAACGATTACCGGGGCAACGGGCTCCTTTCTTCTCACAATCGTCTCTTTCCTGGTCGTCCTCACGGTGGTGGTCTTCGTCCACGAGTTCGGCCACTTCTGGGTGGGGCGCCGCTGCGGGGTTGGAGTCACGGCCTTCTCGGTCGGCTTCGGGCGGGAGCTCTTCGGCTGGACCGACCGCCACGGCACGCGCTGGAAGATCTCGGCGATTCCCTTGGGCGGTTACGTCAAGTTCGTGGGCGACCTGAACGCCGCGAGCGTTCCCAACCAGGACCAGCTCGTCCATATGAGCGCGGCCGAGCGGGCCGTGAGTTTTCCCCACCAAAATGTGCTCAAGCGCGCGGCCATCGTGGCGGCCGGGCCTATCGCCAATTTCATCCTGGCGATCGCGATCTTCGCCAGCTTCAACTACTTCAGCGGACGGCAGGTGCTGGAGCCCCGGATCGAGGCGGTGCAGCCGGGCAGCGCCGCCGAGAAGGCCGGATTCCTGCCGAACGACCTCATCCTGTCCATCGATGGGCGGCAGATCGAGACCTTCGCGGACATGCAGCTCCTGGTCAGCTCCAGCGCGGGCGAGGCCCTGAATTTCACCGTGAACAGGAGCGGGCAGACCGTTTCGCTGTCGGCAACACCGAACTTCGTGGAGCGCTCCACTCCCTTCGGGAAGCAGCGGATCGGCCTCCTGGGGGTCGAGGCCTCCCGGGATCCCAATGCCATCAAGCGCGTCTCCTATTCGCCCCTCGGCGCCCTGAAGGCGGGCGCGGTGGAGACCTGGAACCTAGTGGAGCGGACCCTCAACTTCATGCGCCGCCTCGTCCTGGGGTGGGAATCCGCCGATCAGCTCTCGGGACCCATCGGAATCGCCCGGGCTTCCGGTACGGCCTTCGACGTGGGCGGGGTCTACAGCCTCATCAGCCTGATCGGATTCATGTCCGTCTCGATCGGCCTCATTAACCTTTTTCCGATTCCGTTGCTGGACGGCGGACACCTGCTTTTCTACGCCATCGAGGCCATTCGGGGCCGTCCTTTGAGCGAAAAAGCCCAGGAAATCGGCTTCCGGATCGGCTTTGCGATCGTTGCAATGCTTATGCTTTTCGCAACTTGGAATGACATTGTTCACCTTGGCACAAGTTTTCTGGCTCGCGGAACGTGACAAGGACGCCACGCAGGACAAAAATGCTACTGTGTAGGGGAAAGCGCCGTTTGCAATGACGGCGAAAGTTTGTACAAGCGGATCACACCGATAAGGTTGGGAGCTTCCGTTCCCAGCCCGCGGAGCGATCCGCTGTAGGACAAAAGATAAAGAGACGGGCCAGTTGATGATGTCGACGACCACGCCACGCCGGAGGAAACCGGCTGCCACCGCCATGATCGCCGTCAGTGCGATGATCGCCGGAATCACCGCCGCCGACACCGCGTTCGCTCAGCAGGCCAGCCGCCGGGCTTCCGTTGCGCAAGGCCCGATCGTCAACCGGGTCGTGATTGAAGGTAACAAGCGCGTCGAGAAGGGAATGATCGAGGGCGAGCTGCAGGCTCGCGCCCGCGCCCCCTACGACCAGCGCACCGTGGACGCCGACGTCCAGCGCATCCTCGAAGTGTATCGCCGTCAGGGTCGCAGCCTGGCCCAGGTGACCCCGCGCATCGTCGATCTCCCCAACGGCCGCGTCGATATCGTCTACACGATCGTCGAGGGCGACAAGACGGGCGTGAAGGAGATCCGCTTCGTCGGCAACAACCAGGTTTCGTCCAGCCGCCTGCGCGGCGTCATGTCGACGACCGAATCGAATATCCTCAGCTTCCTCAAGAGCACGGACGTCTACGATCCGGCCCGTCTGGCGAACGATCTCGAGCTTATCCGCCGCTACTACCTCAAGAACGGCTATGCGGATTTCCGCGTCCTTTCCAGCGACGTGCAGTTCGACCCCAATGCTGGCGGCTATGTGGTGACCATCTCGGTGGAAGAGGGGCCGCAGTACCGCCTCGGCACCGTCAATGTCGATTCCCGCCTCCCCGAGGTGCCGGTCGAGTCCCTGCAGGGCGACCTCTCGACCTCCGCGGGCTCCACCTACAATGCTGACGCGGTGCAGCGCTCCCTGCAGGACATGACCACGGACATCGCGCGCCGGGGCCATCCCTTCGCGCAGGTCCGCCCCGTGGCGACCCGCGACCCCGCCACGCAGACGATCAACCTCTCCTACGTGGTCGAGGAAGGTCCGCGGGTCTACATCGAGCGGATCAACGTCCGCGGCAACACCCGCACCCGTGACTACGTGATCCGCCGCGAGTTCGATCTCGGCGAAGGCGACCCCTACAACCGCGTCCTGATCGACCGGGCGGAGCGCCGCCTGAACAACCTCGGCTACTTCAAGACCGTCCGCATCTCCAACGAGCCGGGCTCCGCGCCCGACCGGGTGGTCGTGAACGTGGATGTCGAGGATCAGTCGACCGGCGCCTTCTCGATCTCGGGCGGCTACTCGACCCAGGACGGCCTCATCGGCGAGGTGGCGGTCAGCGAGTCGAACTTCCTCGGCCGCGGTCAGTACGTCCGCGTGGCCGGCCAGCTCGGCCAGCGCTCGAACGGCGTCGACTTCTCGTTCACGGAGCCGTACTTCCTCGGCTACCGGATGTCGGCCGGTATCGATCTGTTCTCGAAGTTCAGCGATCAGACCAAGTACTCCCGCTACGAGAACCGCGTGACCGGCGGCCAGCTGCGCCTGGGCCTGCCCTTCACCGAAGAGTTCACGGTGACGCTGCGTTACTCGCTGTTCCAGCAGGACCTGAAGATCCCGAACGACTACAAGCAGCCCTATAACGACTGCTCGGAGCCGCTGCCGGGCTATACGGTGCTCAACCCGGCTGGTGGGCCTGGGGCTGGCTTGCCGAACCGCTTCTTCTGCGAAGGCAACGGCGAGGCCTCGCTCGCGATCAAGGAATCGCAGGGCAAGACCCTGACGTCCCTGGCGGGCCTGACCTTCAACTACAACACCCTCGACAACAACAAGAACCCGCATAACGGCTTCTATGGCGAGGTGAAGACCGATTTCGCCGGCCTCGGCGGCGACTCGCGCTACTTCCGCGCCACCGGCGATCTCCGCTACTACAAGGAGATCTGGGAGGACGTGGTGGGTATCGCCCGTGTCCAGGGCGGCCACATCATGGGCTTCGGCAACGAGAACAAGGATCGGGGCGCCAGCGGCGGCGATCTGCGCATCGTCGACCAGTTCTTCCTGGGCCCGTCCCTGGTGCGCGGCTTCGCCAACAACGGCATCGGCCCGCGCGACGTGTCGAGCTACGACACCAACGCGAACGCCATCGGCGGCACTACCTATTTCGGCGGGTCGCTCGAGGTGCAGTTCCCGATCTTCGGCCTGCCGCGTGAACTCGGCCTCAAGGGCGCGGTCTTCGCGGATGCCGGTACGCTGTTCGGGTACAAGGGCCCGACGATGTTCGATACGAACGGCAACAGCATCATCGACGGCTACAGCCCGACCCTGGGCTGCACCCAGAGCGCGGTCGTCGCCCAGGAGTGCATCCTGGTCCGCGACAGCCACAAGATCCGCTCCTCGGTGGGTGCCTCGATCCTGTGGGCCTCGCCGCTCGGCCCGATCCGCTTCGACTACGCCATCGCTCTCACCAAGGACGAGGGCCTGCCGACCGCGAACGGCAAGATCGGCGGCGACCGGACCCAGGCCTTCCGCTTCTCGGGTGGTACACGCTTCTAATCGGGGAGGGCGCCCTAGCGGCGCCCTCGCTTCTTTTTCATGACAGATTTGAACTTCTTTCCGCAGAGCCAGACGCTTTCCCTGCGTCAGGTGGCGGAGATGGCCCATGCGACGCTCCCCGACGGTGCCGACGGGGAGCTTTTGCTTCGTGGGGCCGCGCCGCTCGAGACCGCCCGGCCGGACGACATCGCCTATATGGACAACGCCTCCTACGGAGAGGCCCTCGGCCGGACCCAGGCAGGCGTCTGCCTGGTGACGCCCCGGTTCGCCGCGAAGGTTCCGGCCGGAACGGTCGCGCTCGTCACGCCTCAGGCCTACAGGGTCTTCGCGCAGGTCCTGGCGCTCTTCTTCCCCAGCGCCATGCGGCCCGAATCCTCGTTCGCCGCGACGGGAATCTCGCCCGGCTCCTTCGTGCATCCGACCGCCCGCCTCGAATACGGCGTGAAGGTCGATCCCGGCGCCGTGGTCGGTCCCCATGCGGAGATCGGCGCCGGCACCCTCGTGGGCGCCCATGCGGTGATCGGCGCCCATGTGAAGATCGGACGGGACTGCTCCATCGGTCCCCATGTGACCGTCTCCCATGCGTTCCTGGGCAATCGGGTCATTCTCCATCCGGGCGTGCGCATCGGGCAGGACGGCTTCGGCTTCGCCATGGGCCCGCAGGGGCACCTGAAGGTGCCGCAGGTCGGCCGGGTCATCATCCAGGACGACGTGGAGATCGGGGCCAACACCACGGTGGACCGGGGCGCGAGCCGGGACACGGTGATCGGGGAGGGCACCAAGATCGACAATCTGGTGCAGATCGCCCACAACGTGGTGATCGGGCGCCATTGCGTCATCGTCGCCCAGGTGGGCATCGCGGGTTCCACCACGATCGAGGATTACGTGGCCCTGGGCGGCCAGGTGGCCGTGAAGGGGCACCTGCGGATCGGCATGGGCGCCCAGATCGCCGCCACGAGCGCGGTCAATGGCGACGTTCCGCCGGGCGCCCGCTGGGGCGGCGTGCCGGCCCGCCCGGTCCGGGAGTGGTTCCGCGAGATCAACGCCCTGAAAAAGCTTGCATCCAAGAACGATTCCGGCGATTCCGCCACCAACGACGGTCCGTCTTCCTCAGCCTGAAGACGTTCGAACGCCCCCGGAGTGATTGACATGAGCGAAGCGCCAACCACGCTTCAAACCGCCGATATCATGCGGATTCTCGATCTCCTGCCGCATCGCTACCCGTTTCTGCTGGTCGACAAGATCATCGAGATCGACGGGGACAATTCCTGCATCGGCATCAAGAACGTGACCTTCAACGAGCCGCAGTTCACGGGCCATTTCCCGACCCGGCCGATCTTTCCGGGGGTCTACCTGATCGAGGGCATGGCCCAGACGGCCGGCGCCATCTGCGTCGCGTCCAAGATCTCGCAGCAGGCGAAGCCGAAGCAAGTCTTCTTCATGACCATCGACAAGGTCAAGTTCCGCAAGCCCGTGGAGCCGGGCGACCGGGTCGAGTTCCATATGAAGAAGCTGAACAACCGGCGCAACATGTGGTGGTATCGGGGCGAGGCCAAGGTGGACGGCTCCCTCGTCTGCGAGGCCGAGGTCAGCGCCATGCTGGTGATGGACTGATGGAGACCTTCATCCATCCCACCGCTGTGGTGGAGGACGGCGCCGTTATCGGCGCCGGATCGCGGATCGGCCCGTTCTGCACGGTCGGCCCGGAGGTGGTGCTCGGGGAGGGCTGCCAGCTCATCAGCCACGTGGCCCTGGCAGGGCGCACCACCGTCGGACCGCGCACGCGCATCTTTCCCTTCGCGTCCATCGGCCATATCCCCCAGGACCTGAAATATCGCGGCGAGGCCTCGACCCTGTCCATAGGGGCCGATTGCATGATCCGCGAGGGCGTGACCATGAATCCCGGCACCGAGGGCGGCGGGATGCAGACCGTCATCGGCGACCGCTGCGCCTTCCTGGCCAATTCCCATGTGGGGCACGATACCCGGGTCGGCAGTGACGTAATCCTGTCCAACAACGTGATGCTGGCGGGCCACGTCACGGTGGGGGATTACGTGATCTTCGGCGGTGGCTCGGCCGTCATCCAGTTCGCGCGGGTCGGCTCCCACGCCTTCGTGGGCGGCATGTCGGGGCTGGAGAACGACCTCATCCCCTATGGCATGGCCATGGGCAACCGGGCGCATCTGGCGGGCCTGAACATCATCGGCCTGCGCCGGCGCGGCTTCACGCGCGAGCAGATCCACGACATCCGCCGCGCCTACCGGCTCCTCTTCGCGGACGAAGGTACCTTGTCGGAGCGGGTCGAGGACGTGGCGGCCGAGTTCGACAGCCACCCCTTCGTCCACGAGATCCTGGACTTCATCCGCGAGGGCAAGGACCGGGCGATCTGCACGCCCAGGGACCCGGTCGGTTCCGCCGGATGACCGGCACCGGGCCGATCGCGATCCTCGCCGGCTCCGGGCAGCTTCCCATCCAGCTGGTCGAGCACCTCGAGCGGACGGGGCAAGATTTCCGGATCCTGGCCTTCCGGGGCTTCGCCGCGCCGGAGCTGCGTCGGCGGGCCCATGCCCAGGTGGACCTGCTCGATCTCAAGACCATCATGGCGACCCTGGAGCAATGGCAGCCGCGGGCCGTGTCCCTGGCGGGCGCGGTGCGCCGCCCGGGCTTCTCGGCCCTCCTCGGCGCCTATTCGCTCCTGCGAAACCGGCAGGAGGTGAAGGAGGTCATCGCCCGCGGGGACGATCAGGTCCTGCGCGGGGCCGTGATGCTGCTGGAGGAGCGCGGTTACAAGGTCGTCGGCGCCCATGAGCTGGCCCCCGGCCTCGTCGCGCCCCTGTCCCTGCACGGCGACCGTCAGCCCGGCGGGGACGATCGGGAGGCCGTAGAAGTCGGAATCTCGCTGCTGACATCCCTGTCCGCCTTCGATATCGGCCAGGCTGCCGTAGTGTCCCGCCGCCATGTGCTGGCGATCGAGGGGCCCGAGGGCACGGACGGGATGCTGCGCCGCGTGGCGGGCTTGCGCCGCTCCTGGCTCGGCCTGCGCCGTCGCCGCGAGGGCGGGGTGCTCATCAAGGCCGCCAAACGCGGCCAGGATCTGCGGGTCGACATGCCGGCCATCGGGCCGCGCACGGTCCTGGAGGCCGTGCAGGCGGGGCTCTCGGGAATCGCCGTCGGGGCCGGCTCGACCCTGATTCTCGAGCAGGAGAAGACGCTTCGCCTTGCCGACGAGCGCGATCTGTTCCTGATCGCCGTCGATCTGCCGTGGATGGAGAAAAGCCGTGACTGAAGCCGCGCCGCTCGCGATCTGGATCGTCGCGGGAGAGGAATCCGGCGACCAGCTCGGGGCGAAGCTCATGCGGTCCCTGAAGGCCCGCTTCGGCGCCGGTCGCGTCCGTTTCGCGGGCGTCGGCGGCCATGCCATGGAGCGGGAGGGCCTGAAGAGCGTCTTCCCCCTCGAGGACATCGCCGTCATGGGGTTTTCGGCCGTCATCGCGCGCCTGCCGACGATCCTGCGGCGAATCCGCATGACGGCAGATGCGGCGGTCGCCGCGAAACCCGACCTTCTCGTCATCATCGACAGCCCCGACTTCACCCACCGGGTCGCCCGGGCCGTGCGGGCGCGGGCGCCGGGCATTCCCATCGTGGATTATGTCAGCCCCTCGGTCTGGGCCTGGCGTCCAGGCCGGGCGCCGAAGATGCGGGCCTATGTGGACCATCTCCTCGCCCTGCTGCCCTTCGAGCCGGAGGCGCACCAGCGCCTCGGCGGCCCGCCGACCACCTATGTAGGCCACCCGCTGATCGAGCGCCTGGACGAGATCCGCCCGGCCGCGGGCGAGCGCGGCGCTCCGCCGGACGAGCCCCTGCGGCTCCTGGTCCTGCCCGGCAGCAGGCGCTCCGAGGTCAGCCGGCTGATGGAGCCGTTCGGCCAGGCCCTTGCGCTCCTCAAGGAGCGCTCGCCGCGCCCCTTCGAGGTGACGATCCCGGCGGTGCCGCATCTGGCCGGCGAGATCCGCCAGCGAGCCGCCGACTGGCCCGTGACGCCGACCTTCGTGGAGGGTGAGGCCGCGAAATGGGCGGCCTTCCGCCGGGCCGACGCGGCGCTCGCGGCCTCGGGCACCGTCACGTTGGAGCTCGGCCTGTCGGGCGTGCCCATGGTGGTGGCCTACCGGGTCTCGAAGCTCGAGGAAGTCCTGAAATACCTCATCAAGGCGCCGTCCATCGTCCTCACCAATCTGGTCCTCGGCGAGAACGTCATCCCTGAGCTGATCCAGTGGGACTGCACGCCCGAGAAGCTGGCGGATGCGCTGCTCCCGCTCCTCTCCGACACGCCCGAGCGCCGCCGTCAGGAGGAGGCCTTCCGCCGCCTCGATGACCTCATGCGCATCGGCGACGAGCAGCCGAGCGAGCGCGCCGCACGGATCGTCGCCGAGGTGCTGGAGGAGAGCAGCGCCCGCACCCGGCCGGCCTGATCACGGGCCATCCCGGATCTGCGGAAGGGGCGCTCTTGTGATCCCCGGCCTTGTGCCGGGGATTTTCGTTTTTAGAGCCGGCGCGGTGAAAAAAGTGGATGGTCGGGGTGATCCTTGGATCAATGCTGGGGACGGCCATGACGGGTGAGGTCGTTCACCGTCATTCCAGGGCGCCGCAGGCGAGCCCGGAACCCATAAACACCAACGTTGCGGAAGAGGCTGCTGCGGTTTCCGTTGCGACCTATCCTGCACCGTCAGCGGTTATGGGTTCCGGGCCCGGCCCTCTGGGCCGTCCCGGAATGACGGGAGGCGCTTCTCTTTCCTGTGGGGCGAGGGAGGAGCAGCGACCCGCCTCACTGGATCTTCGGCGGCTCGTCGAAGTTCAGGCTCGGGAGGTCGCCGCCGCCGGGGCCGATGCCCGGGACCAGGAGCTCGTCGAGCTTCTTCTGCACCGCCGCCGGATCGACCTTCGCGGCCGCGCCCTTGTAGTGCATCACGAGCTGCGGGAAGAGCACCACAAGAGCCACCATGATGAGCTGGATCACCACGAACGGGATGGCGCCCCAATAGATCTGGCCCGTCGTGATGGGCTCCATGCGCTTGCCCGTGACCCGGTCGATATAGGGTTCCTTGGGCGCGACCGAGCGCAGGAAGAACAGCGAGAAGCCGAAGGGCGGGTGCATGAACGAGGTCTGCATGTTCACGCCCAGGATGACGCCGAACCAGATCAGGTCGATCCCGAGCTTCTCGGCCGCCGGGCCCAGGAGCGGGATGATGATGAAGGCGAGCTCGAAGAAGTCGAGGAAGAACGCCAGGAAGAAGACGAGCACGTTCACGAAGACCAGGAAGCCGACCTGGCCGCCCGGCAGGGAGGTCAGCAGGTGCTCGACCCAGATATGGCCGTTGACGCCGTAGAAGGTCAGCGAGAACACGCGCGCGCCGATCAGGATGAACAGCACGAAGGCCGAGAGCTTCGCGGTCGCCTCCGTGGCCTGGCGCACGAGGGTGAAGTTGAAGCGGTTCGGGTTGTTGTCGAGCCGGCGCTTGACGGCTGCCAGGATGACCGAGCCGAGGGCGCCCATGGCGCCGCCTTCGGTCGGCGTCGCGAGGCCGATGAAGATGGTGCCGAGCACGAGGAAGATCAGGAGGAGCGGCGGCACCATCACGAAGGTGACCTGCTCGGCCATGCGCGACATGAGCCGGAAGCCGCTCGCGCGCTCGACGAAGCCGACCACGAGGGCATAGACCGCGCCGGCGATCACCATCTCGAGCGTGAGCGCCCAGGATTCGTGGTCCTTGCGCAGGACGAAATAGAGCGCCACCAGAGCGGCCGTGAGCACCGCCGAGATGACGACGCGCTTGGCGCCGAGCATGCGGTTCATCAGGGCGCAGATGAGCGCCACGACGGTCGCGACGCAGATGGTGAGGATGACGAAGTCGGCACCCGCCTTCGTGTTGGTCTGCGACAGGACGTAATATCCGACGAGGCCCGAGAAGACGACCAGAACGCCGAGCTGCCAGACGCCGCGGGCGCCGTTCGGCTCCCGGTAGCCGATGGCTTCCGGAGGCAGGCCGGGGGCGGCCTTCGGGTTGACGAGGGAGGCCAGGAGCACATAGCCCGCATAGAGGCCCGACAGGATCAGGCCCGGCAGGAATGCGCCCTCGTACATGTCGCCGACTGACCGGCCGAGCTGGTCGGCCATGACGATCAGCACCAGGGAGGGCGGGATGATCTGGGCAAGCGTGCCGGAGGCCGCGATGACGCCAGAGGCGAGGCGCCGGTCGTAGCCGTAGCGCAGCATGATCGGCAGGGAGATCAGGCCCATGGAGATCACCGAGGCGGCCACGACGCCCGTGGTGGCGGCGAGGAGCGCGCCCACGAAGATGACCGCATAGGCGAGGCCGCCGCGCACGGTGCCGAAGAGCTGTCCGATGGTGTCGAGCAGGTCTTCGGCCATTCCGGACCGTTCGAGGATCAGCCCCATGAAGGTGAAGAACGGCACCGCCAGCAGCACCTCGTTCGACATGGTGCCGTAGACGCGGTCGGGCAGGGCCTGAAGGAGGGGCCAGGAGAGCGTGATCGTGTCGGGCGCGAGCGGCGCCAGTTCGACGGCCAGGAAGAAGAACAGGAGGCCGTTCGCCGCGAGCGAGAAGGCGACCGGATACCCGAGCAGCAGGAAGACGACGAGCGCCGCGAACATGATCGGCGCGAGGTTCTGGGCAATCAACTCAGCCATTGACTGAAACTCCGGAAAATATGGACAGGGCCTTCACGGTCAGCGGATGGCGTCGCCGGGAGGCTCGCCGCCTGTCGCGGTGTTCGGATCGCCCAATTCGGTCAAAAGCCGCTCGGCCTCGGCCTCGGCGCTGTGGCCGCCCGCCTCGTCGGCGAGATCCCCGCGCATGATGGCGATGCGCTTGATGAGCTCGCTCAGCCATTGCAGCGCCAGGAAGAAGAAGCCGAGGAGGATAAGCCCCTTGGCGGGCCAGATCAGGAGGCCGCCGGCATTCGACGACACCTCGCCCGAGAGGTAGGACTTCTCGAAATAGGGCACGCACAGCCAGAGCATGATCGCCACGAAGGGGAACAGGAAGAAGATGTGCCCCAAAAGGTCGATCCAGTTGCGCGCGCGCCTCGAGAGCATGTTCGAGATGATGTCGATGCGGATATGCTCGTTGACCTTCAGGGTCCAGGGCGAGCAGAGCATGAACACCGCGCCGAACAGGTACCATTGCAGTTCGAGCCAGGCATTCGACGAGACCCCGAAGATCCGCCGGATGATCGCGTTGATCGCCGAAACCAGGATGGCCACCACGATGGCCCAGGCCACGGTCTTCCCCAAGCGCTCGTTCAATGAGTCGATTGCTCGGGACAGCTTTAGGAGTGCTGTCATCCGGTTTTCCCCTGATCGTCTCTATTCGTTGGTTTTGTCAGGGTGTAGCTAACGAAGTTGCCGCCTCTTCGCTAGAGCCCGAGGCCCCCGACCATACTCGACTTAAGGCGAGTACTCTCTGTGCATTCCTGTCACAAGGGGGCCCGGCACGAAAATTATGATGCGCCCGGATGGGTCATTCGGGCAATGAACGCACTTTCCGCAACGTGAGGCGGGGCGCGCTCCTGAGGCGACATTTCCTGGGATGAGGACTTATCTCCCATCGTCCGGCGCTGGCGGCCCCTTGTGGCTCTTGCTATGGTCCGCCGCGAAATAGGGAGACGCGAAGCCGTGACGCTGCTGGTTCTGGGTCTGATCGTGTTCCTGGGCACCCATGCATTCAGCATGGCCCGCAAGCCTCGAGCTGAGCTCATCGGGAGGATTGGGGAGGGAGCCTTCAAGGGGCTTTACTCCCTGCTGGCCATCGGCGGCCTCGTGATGATCGCCATCGGCTTCGGCCGCTACCGGGCGGAGGGTTACATCCCCGTATGGGATCCGCCGGTCTGGACCCGGCACCTGGCGCTTCTCCTCGTCTGGTTCGCCTTCGTGGCCCTGCCGGCCGCCTATCTGCCGGGCCGGATCAAGCGGGTGCTCAAGCATCCGATGCTCGTTGCCGTGAAGGCCTGGGCCCTGGCCCATCTCCTGGCCAACGGGGATCTCGGCTCGATCCTCCTGTTCGGCTCGTTCCTCGTCTGGGCGGTCCTGGCTCGGATCAGCGCCAAGCACCGGGACGTGGCCGCCGAGCACGGCGCCCCGAGGGGCAGCGCCCACGAGACCCGCAACGACATTCTGGCCGTCGCCATCGGCACGGCTGTCTACCTCGCCTTCGTGTTCTGGCTGCACCCGCTCCTGATCGGCGTTCCGGTCCTGCCCGGCCGGGCTTGATCCGGCCCCGCGAGGGCGGCGAAAGCCCGTGCGACGCAATCGGCCTCTCGCCTTCATCGGGGGGCTGTGCTAGGCGACCCACTTCGATGGAGGAGGCGGTCCCGGCCGCAAGTGACGTATGGTTTCGAACGACGAGTTCATCCGCGAGGTCGACGAGGAATATCGCCGCGACCAGATGGCCCGGATCTGGCAGCGCTACAACGGCCTGATCATCGGCGCCGCGATCCTCGTCGTGGCCGGAGTCGGCGGCTGGCGCTACTGGGAGCATTCGCAGGAAACTCGCGCCCAGGCCGCCGCCGTCCGCTATGAGGACGCCCTGAAGCTGTCCCGCGACGACAAGGGCAAGGATGCCGAGGCCGCGCTGGAGAGCCTCGCGAAGGAGAATGGCGGGGGCTACGGCCTTCTCGCCCGCTTCCGTCTGGCGGCCGAGCTGGGACGCCAGAACCCCGAGAACGGCGCCTCCGCTTACGATGCCCTCGCAAAGGACGGAAGCCTGAGCGCCCTCTGGCAGGATCTGGCCCGCCTGCGCGCCGCATGGCTGCGGCTCGACAGCGCGGATCCGGCCAAGTTCCGCCCGGACCTGGAGCGGCTCGCCGTGCCCGAGAATCCCTGGCGCCATTCCGCCCGCGAACTGCTCGGCCTGTCCGGCCTGAAGGCAGGCGACATGGATTATGCCGGAAAGTGGTTCGACCAGATCGCGGCCGACCGCGAGACGCCGTCGGCCCTCAAGCAGCGTCTTGCGGTGTATACTGCCCTTGTGGCGGGCGGTCCCGTCCCGGTGACCCAGTAAAGGAAGGCGAGGCAGGACATGACGCCCACCGTCGCCATTGTCGGGCGGCCGAATGTCGGCAAGTCGACTCTGTTCAACCGGCTGGTCGGCAAGAAGCTGGCCCTGGTGGATGACCGGCCGGGGGTGACCCGCGACCGGCGAGAGGGCGAGGCACGCCTCGGCGACCTGGAATTCCGCGTCGTCGATACGGCCGGGCTCGAGGAATCGACCGAGGAATCGCTCCTCGGACGCATGCGCGCCCAGACGGAAGCCGCCATCGGGGATGCGGACGTCATCCTGTTCGTGATCGACGCCCGGGTCGGGATCCTTCCGGCCGATCGACCCTTCGCGGAACTCGTGCGCCGTTCCGGCAAGCCTGTGATCCTCATCGCCAACAAGGCGGAGGGCGGCGCAGGCCTGGCCGGTGCCTATGAGGCGTTTTCCCTCGGGCTCGGAGAGCCGGTGCCACTCTCGGCCGAGCACGGGGAGGGCATGGCGGATCTCTTCGAGGCCCTGATGCCCCATTTCCCCGATCCCCGGGATGTGGATGGAGAGGACGAAGAGGTCGATCCGAGCAAGCCGCTCCAGGTCGCCATTGTCGGGCGGCCCAATGCCGGCAAGTCCACCCTCATCAACCGGATGGTGGGCGAGGACCGCCTTCTCACCGGCCCGGAGGCCGGGATCACGCGCGATTCGATCTCCCTCGACTGGAACTGGCGCGGACGCGCCTTCAAGCTGTTCGACACGGCGGGTCTGCGCAAGCGCGCCCGGGTCGAGGACAAGCTGGAGAAGCTCTCGGTCGCCGACGCCCTGCGGGCCGTGCGCTTCGCCGAGGTGGTGGTGGTGCTCCTCGACGCTACGATCCCGTTCGAGAAGCAGGACCTGTCCATCGTCGATCTGGTGGAGCAGGAGGGCCGGGCCCTCGTGATCGGCCTCAACAAGTGGGATCTCGTGGCCGACCAGCCGGGGCTCCTGAAGGAGCTGAAGGAGAAGGCCGCGCGCCTTCTGCCCCAGGTGAAGGGCGCGCCCGTCGTGCCGCTCTCAGGATTGGCGGGCAGCGGCATCGACGCGCTGATGCGGGCGATCGTACAGGTCCATGAGACCTGGAACCGCCGCATCTCCACCGCGCGGCTCAATCAATGGCTGTCCGAGGCCCTCGAGACCAACCCGCCCCCGGCGGTGTCCGGCCGCCGGATCAAGATCCGCTACATGACGCAGGTGAAGGCGCGCCCGCCGCATTTCGCCATCTTCGGCAACCAGCTCGACGCTCTGCCGAAGAGCTATACCCGCTACCTCGTCAACAGCATCCGCGAGGCCTTCGACCTCCCGGGCGTGCCGATCCGCGTCTCCCTGCGCATGGGCAAGAATCCGTTCGACAAGGAGCGGAAATAGGCAATTCTGCCGGTCTGCGGGCGCTGGGCGATTTCATCTCTAAAGAGGGAGGCGCCGCCGCGGCGGCTTGCGGATTCCGGCCCGCACCGGAATAGTATCCCGTCCGTACTTCGCGTCTGAGTCGTACAGGTCCCGCAACAGGGATGGGGCAAGCCGGGAACGCCGACCGATGGTTGAGGTTCTGTCGCAGCATCGCTTGTCGGAGCTGATCGGGGCGATCTACGATTGCGCCCTCGATCCCGGCCGCTGGGAGGCGACCCTTGCGGAGGTCGCCGCCACTTTCGACTGCGCGGTCGTCTCCCTGACCCTGAACGACCTCCACGGCAACCGCTTCCTCATCAACAAGGCGGCCGGATGGGAGCCCGAATTGCTGCGGCTCAAATCCGAGAGGCACGTGGCCGAGATCAATGCCCGCCTGACCGAGTGGCTGGCCCTGCAGCCGTCCATCGACGAGATGTTCGTGACCTCGGCCCATCTGAGCCCCGAGTACATTCAGAAGTCCCTCTATGTGGAGGAATGCCTGAAGCCGCAGGGCATCGTGGACATCATGCACATGTTCCTGATGTACACGCACAGGCAATTCGCCGAGATCGGCTTAGGGCGTCATGCACGGCAGGGCGTCATCACGGCGCGGGAGATCGAACTCGGGCGCCTGCTGCTGCCCCATCTGCGCCGGGCCGTGACGATCAGCGGCATCCTGGACGCGCAGGCCATCGAGCGCGCCCGCATGGCCGAGGCCCTCGATGCGCTCCGGTGCGGGGTCGTGCTCGCCGACGGGCGCGGGGGCATCCTCCATGCGAACCGCGCCGCAGAGCACATGTTGCGCGACGGCGGCCCGATCCGGAGTCATCACGGAACGCTGGCGGCCGGCACCCCGGCGGCCAGCCGGGAGCTCCGCAGCGCGATCGCTCTCGCGGCCCGGGACGAGGCCGGGCTCGACCGGGAGGGCAGCGCCGTCCGTCTCACCGCCGCCGGGCTTTCTCCTGCCTATGCGCATGTTCTGCCCATGGCGGCCGGCAACCTGCGCACGCAGTTGCGGCCCGATGCGGTGGCGGCCGTGTTCATCAGCGTGCCGGACGGGCAGGGCGGGATCGGCCTCCTGGCTCGAGCCCTCAATCTCACGGCCGCCGAGACGCGGGTGCTGGAGAGTCTCGTGGCTGGGCATACCCTGGCCGAGACCGCCGGCCATCTCGGTGTGGCGCCCTCGACGGCCAAGACGCACCTGGACCATATCTTTGCGAAGGCCGGCGTGTCCCGCCAGACGGAGCTGATCCGTCTGGCGATGCGGATGACATTGCCGGTCCAGGCCGCTCCCGGACCTGCGCCGCAGCCGCTGCGCCGCAGGTCCGACTAGAAGCGCAGCTGAATGGCATTCGCGGCCATCAGGAGGCCAAGCGCACCCAGGATCAGGCCGGACGCCTTGTTGAAGAGGTTTAGGATCGTCGCGTTCAGCCGCGCGCGCATCACCGCGACGCCGCCGCTCACGATCAGCCACCAGCTGACCGAGGCGGCGAACACGCCCGCGATCATGGTCGAGGCGGTATTCGGCTCCGGTGCCGCGACGGCCGGCAGCACGGCCGCCAGAAGGGCTGGGGTTAGGGGGTTGAACAGGGCGCAGGCGACGGCGCTGCAATAAGACGACACGGCGCTCCGCCCGTCGGCGTAAGGAGCCGCCAGGGAAACAGTCCGGCCCAGAACGCGTGCGCTGAGCCAGAGGAGGAGGCCGGCCGAAACGGCCGAGAGCGCGGCCTGACTGTCCTCGAGCATGAGTGCGAGGGCGGGCCCGAACCCCAGGACCGCGCAGGCCGTGTAGAGAACCAGGACGGTCGCGGCTCCAAGCCCGGTGACGAAGCCCGCAAGGGCGCCCGAGCCCAGCGCGCGCTGGATGCAGAGCAGGCTCATCGGCCCGATCGGCATGGTGATCGCCAGCCCGACCGTCGCTCCCGACAGGAATGCCGACATGCCGCTCATAAGGCTGCCTCGCTGAAGCCGTCCCGCCCCTGACAGGACGCGACGTTAGCGATTCAGCCCTCGCGCCGCGTCCACCGTTCGGTGGAGACCTTCACCTCTCCTGGAGGGAGAGGTCGCGCAGCAGCGACGTGGCGCGACGCGATTCCCTCCCCCTTGTGGGGAGGGTTAGGGTGGGGGTGTCGGCGCTGAAGTCTCAGAACGTAGCGCTCACACCCCACCTCCAACTCCTCCCCACAAGGGGGAGGAGAGTATGTTGGCGCTTCCCTTGTCATTCCGGATTGCCGTTAGGCAAGTCCGGAACCCATAACCGCTGACGGTCCAGGATGAAGAGCGGCGGCTGCCGCTGCGCCTCTCGCGTAAAGCTTGGTGTTTATGGGTTCCGGGCCCGGCCCAAATGGCCGTCCCGGAATGACAGGGGCACTTCACCTCATGCAGCTCGTTTCATCTCGAAGGTGGTGTCGTGGAAGCGGTCGAGGGTCGAGCGGTGGCCGATGCTGAGGATCGTGGGTTTCCAGGGAGCCTCGCGCAGCAGGCCGTAGAGGTGCCGCTCCGTGTCCTCGTCGAGGGCGGAGGTCGCTTCGTCGAGGAAGACGGTGCCGGGCTTGGCGAGGAGGACGCGGGCGAAGCCCAGGCGCTGCTGCTCGCCGCCCGAGAGGCGATGGCTCCAGAGATCCACGTCGTCCAGCCGGTCGACCAGATGGCCGAGCCGAACGGCCTCGAAGACCTGCCGGACCTCGGCGTCGTCCGCCCCGATGGCCGCCGGATAGAAGGCGGCCTGCCGGAGGGTCCCGAGGGGCAGGTAGGGCTTCTGCGGCACGAAGAACACGTCGCCCTCCGCGAACGAGACCTGGCCGCGCGCATGGGGCCAGAGCCCGGCCATGGCGCGCAGCATCGTGCTCTTGCCCGTGCCCGACGGGCCCTTGATGAGCACGGCCTCGCCCTGCGCGACGTCCAGGTTGAGCCCGGTCACCAGGGCGGTCTGGTTGGGGAGGGACAGATCGAGGTCGCGCACCACGAGGGCATCGCCGCCGGTCGCGGTTCGGACCGAGGAGGCCGGAATGCGCTGCGTTTCGTCGAGCTGCGCCCGGAAGGCCTTCAGGCGGTCCGTGGTGGCGCGCCACTGGGCGATCTGGCCATAGCTCGTGATGAAGAAGTTCAGGCAGGCCTGGACGGCCGCACAGGCGGCCGCGATCTGCATGACCTGCGCAAAGGCGATCTCGCGGCTGAAATAGCGGGGCGCCGCCAGGAGGAACGGCAGGATGATGCTGAACTGGCCGTGGGAATGGGCGAGCCAGCTGATGGCGCGCTCGCGGCGCATGATGCCCCAGAAATTCCCGACCACCTTGCCCCAGCGCTCGTCGAGCAGGGCGGCTTCCCGGGTCTCGCCGCGATAGAACGCGACCGTCTCGGCATTCTCGCGCAGGCGCACGAGGCCGTAGCGGAAGTCGCTTTCCAGGTTCTGGTTGGCCGTATGCAGCTTCGCCAGCGGGTGCCCGATGATGTGGGTCAGCCAGCTCGCGAAGAACGTGTAGCCGAAAACCGCGAAGACCATGTAGCCCGCGACCGAGAACCCCGCGACCGTGATGGTGCCGCTCAGGCCCCACAGGATGCTCGTGAAGGCGATGAGGCTCACGGAGACGTCGAGGAAGCCCACCACCAGGTTGATCGTCTGGCCCGCGAAGAGGCCGAGATCCTCGACGATCCGCTGGTCCGGGTTGGTCGTGCTCCGTTCGTCCAGCTGCAGGCGGTAATAGGCGCGGTTCGAGAGCCAGTCCCCCGTGTAGCGGCGCACGAGCCAGTCGCGCCAGCGCAGCTTCAGGCTCTCGGCGACCCAGTGCGAATAGACCAGCGAGCCGATATAGCCCGCGGCGATCAGCGCGAAGACGCCGATCTCCTTGAGGAAGCGCCCGAGCTCCCGGCTCTCGATGGCGGCGTAGAAATCCGCATACCAGTGGTTCTGCCGGACGCAGATCCAGATGGTCGCGAACTTGATTGCCAGGAGCAGCGTCAGCATGCCCCGGGCATAGGTCTTCTCGTCCGATTGCCAGTAGGGCCTGGCGAGGTGCCAGGCGTCCTGAAGGAACGAGAGGGCTTTGATGTCGGAAGGGAGCTGGCGGACGAGGCGTGCGCGCACCCGTCCGCCCTGCGCCGGCTTGGAATGCGGCGCCGCAGTCTGAAGATACATGAAAGAGATGCCCCACGGCGGTGCGCCATGCCAGCCGCTCTTGCGGCGCCGTACATGTCGTCCGTCATTCTTCGGCCGCCGGCGGTTTCTCGCCTTGTCGGCCGTTTACTGTTCTGTTGTGATGATTGTCTGATGTTCCCGCTGCCGGAGGAGAATAAGCCTCAAGACGACGGCAATGGGAAACTCGTCCTGCGACAAGTATTAAACTAGTTCAGGCAACCTGAATTGCAGATGAAGACTTGCACTGGTCTTCCTAAAGCTCAGCTTCGCAAAAGAAAGGGCGGCCTCTCGGGCCGCCCGTGACGATGCCGGAAATTGCGATGCCCTCAGGCGGGCATCTGCGGCGTGAGCACCTTCCCGTCCTGGGTGAAGTCGTAGATCTTGCCGGTCTCGGCCCAGTCCGGCAGCGCCAGCTTCACCACGTGGGGCGCGAGATCCTCGGGCTTCCTGAGGGTCGACTGGTCCTCGCCCGGCATGGCGGTGCGGCGCATGGCGGTCGCGAGTGGCCCCGGGTTGAGGAGCATCGCCTTGACGGGGGTCGTGGCCGTCTCGGCCGCATAGGTCCGCACCAGGGCGTTCAGGGCAGCCTTGGAGACGGAATAGACGCCCCAATAGGCCGTGCACTTGCTCGCCGCACCCGAGGTGACGAAGATCGCGCGGCCCGCATCGGAGGCGCGCAGGAGTGGGTCGAGGGAGCGGATCAGGCGGTAATTCGCCGTGACGTTGATCGCCATCACGGCGTCCCAGACCGGCTGGTCCACATGCGTGATGGGAGCCAGCTCGCCCAGGATGCCTGCATTGCCGAGCAGGATGTCGAGTTTGCCCCAGCGCTCATAGATGGCGGCGCCGAGCCGGTCGAGGGCGTCGAAATCCTTCAGGTCCACGGGCACCAGGGTCGCCGAGGAGCCCTTGGCGCGGATCTCGTCGTCGAGGGATTCGAGGGCTCCCTGCGTGCGGGCCAGCGCGATGATGTGCGCGCCGGCATCCGCAAGCGCGAGCGCCGCCGCGCGGCCGATGCCGCGCGACGCGCCGGTGACGACCGCGACGCGGTTGGAGAGGGGCTTGGTCATGGAATCTCAGTCGGCCTCGGCAAGAAGGGAAAGACGGCGGGGCGTGGCCACCGTCAGGTCGGTCAGCGGGGTCGGGTAGTCGCCCGTGAAGCAATGGTCGGTGAATTGCGGCTGCGCCGGGTTGCGGCCCGTCTCGCCCATGGCCCGGTAGATGCCCTCGATGGACAGGAACGCAAGCGAATCCGCCCCGATATAGGCGCGCATCTGCTCCAGGTCGTGAGTCGCGGCCAGGAGCTTCTCCTTCTCGGGCGTGTCGATGCCGTAGAAGTCCGGATGGGTGATCGGCGGGCTGGCGATGCGGAAATGGACCTCGCGGGCGCCGGCCTCGCGCATCATGCGGACGATCTTCACCGAAGTGGTGCCGCGCACGAGGCTGTCGTCCACCAGCACGATCCGCTTGCCCTCGATGGCCGAGCGGTTGGCCGAATGCTTCATGCGCACGCCGAGCTCGCGCACCGACTGGGTCGGCTGGATGAAGGTGCGGCCCACGTAATGGTTGCGGATGATCCCGAGCTCGTAAGGCAGGCCGCAGCTCTGGGCATAGCCGATGGCGGCAGGCACGCCGGAATCCGGCACCGGAATCACCACGTCGGCCTCGGCCGGGGATTCCTGAGCCAGCTCGCGGCCCATGCCCTTGCGCACCTCATAGACGCTGTGGCCGTTCACGATGGAATCGGGTCTGGCGAAATAGATGTATTCGAAGATGCAGGGACGGGCCGGCTGCTGCGGCGCGAAGCGGAAGGATTCGATTCCCTCGTCCGAGATGACCACGCATTCGCCGTTCTCGATGTCGCGGACGAAGCGGGCGCCAATGATGTCGAGGGCGCAGGTCTCGGAGGTCAGGATGTAGCGGCCGTCCAGCTCGCCCAGCACCAGGGGGCGGATGCCGAGCGGGTCGCGGGCGCCGATGAGCTTCTTGTTGGTCAGGGCCACCAGCGAATAGGCGCCCTCGATCTGCTTGATCGCCTCAAGGAACCGGTCGACCACCCGGCCGTGGCGGCTGCGGGCGACGAGATGGACGATCACCTCCGTGTCCGTGGTGGACTGGCAGATGGCGCCGTCGCGGATCAGGTTGCGGCGGAGGGTCAGGCCGTTGGTCAGGTTGCCGTTATGGGCCACCGCAAAACCGCCGCCGTCGAGCTCGGCGAAGAGCGGCTGCACGTTGCGCAGCACCGTCTCGCCGGTGGTGGAATAGCGCACATGGCCGATGGCCGAGAGGCCCTCCAGGCGCTCGATCACCGAGCGGTCCGAGAAGCCGTCGCCCACGAGGCCGAGCTTGCGCTCCAGGTGGAAGACGTGCCCGTCGAAGGACACGATGCCGGCCGCCTCCTGGCCACGGTGCTGGAGCGCGTGCAGCCCCAGGGCCGTGATGGCGGCGGCATCCGGGTGCCCGTAGATGCCGAAGACACCGCATTCCTCGCGCAAGGTATCGCCGTCGAGGTCAAGATCCACCGCTTTGGGCCGGATCTGCCACGTCTCAGACAGAGAAGACATCGTCATTTCCTTGGGGTGGCACCACAGGCGGCGCTTAAGGCCCCTATTTAATGAGCCTTGCGCGGAACGCCAACGTTTATTGCGGTCGCGCCCCGGCCACAGGGCCGGAGAGACCTTCACGTTGCGAAGAGGCGGAGGCGCAGGAGAGCGGCGCCTGCCGTCGTTTCTGAAATGTCAGCCGCGCGGCTGCGCGGGCCGGGCCGGCGGCGAGGCCGGGGTTGGGGCCGCGGGGGCAGGGCGCTGCGGATCGGGTTCGGCCGGCTCGCCCTGCTCGATCTCGGGCTTGCCCTTCTCGCGCAGCTTCTGGATCAGGGCCTCGGCATTTTCGGGCAGCATGGCGATGATGCTGTCGCGGGTGTTCTCCATGGCCGGGCGGGTGCGGGAGGCCGCGGCCCATTCGGGGTTCTTGCCCTGGAGGAGCCAGCCCAGGAAGGCCCAGCCGATGACGCAGATCAGGAAGCCGCGGGCCGCTCCGAAGAGCAGGCCGAGGGTCCGGTCGAGGGCGCCGATGCGGGAATCGAGAATCAGGTCGGAGATCTGGACCGTGATGATCGAGACCACGATGAGGGTCACGACGAAGATGCCGCCGATCGCCGCCACCAGGGCCACGGTGTGATTATGGATATATTGCTGCGCCAGCGGCAGCACGGCCGGGTGCAGGTACCAGGCCACCGCGGCGGCCGCGATCCAGGCCACGATCGCGAGCACCTCGCGCGTGAAGCCACGGACAGCGGCCAGGAGACCGGAAATCAGAACGACGCCGACGACAACGAGATCCAGAATGGAAAAAGGCATGGGCAAGCCTGACGCAGGGACGGGGACAGCCTCGCAAGGCGGTGAGGGCGTCGGGGTGTATAGCGGCAAGAAAGGCTTTCGTCACCCCGGGGCCGGGCAGGGGGCCTGAACGGCGCTCCGGCCGGCCGCTCATCAGGCCCGGGAGCGGGCGAGCCGGTTCTGGCGCGCCGCGATCCCGGCCACCAGGTCCGTGATGTGCCCGATGGACGAGGCCGCCAGCGGCAGGCGCTCCTTCCGGTTGGCCTTGGCTGCGGGCGAGACGGCGCTGGAGAAACCGAGCTTGGCGGCCTCCTTCAGCCGCGCCTCCGCCTGGGCCACGGGCCTGATGGCGCCAGACAGGCCGAGTTCGCCGAAATAGACCGTGTCGGGCGGCAGGGGATTGCCCGAGAGCGACGAGACCAGGGCGGCGGCGGCCGCGAGGTCCGCGGCGGGCTCCGTGATGCGCAGACCGCCGGCGACGTTCAGATACACGTCGTGCATCCCGAGGCGCAGGCCCCCATGGGCCTCCAGCACGGCGAGCACCATGGACAGGCGTGCCGGATCCCAGCCCACCACGGCCCGGCGCGGCGTGCCGAGGGACGAGGGCGCGACGAGGGCCTGGATTTCCACGAGGAGCGGGCGGGTGCCCTCCATGCCGGCGAAGACCGCCGTCCCCGGCGTCGCGAGATCGCGCCCGGCCAGGAAGAGCTCGGAGGGATTCGGCACCTCGCGCAGGCCCCGGTCGGACATCTCGAACACGCCGATCTCGTCGGTCGGGCCGAAGCGGTTCTTCACGGCGCGCAGGATGCGGAAATGGTGGCCCGTATCGCCCTCGAAGGAGACGACCGCGTCGACCATGTGCTCGACCACGCGGGGGCCGGCGATCTGCCCATCCTTGGTCACGTGGCCCACCAGGATCACGGCCGTGCCGGTGGTCTTGGCGAAGCGGATCAGCGCCTGGGCACTGCCGCGCACCTGGGTCACGGTGCCGGGGGCGGATTCCACCGTCTCGGTCCACATGGTCTGGATCGAGTCGATGATCGCAAGCGCCGGCGGGCGGCCCTGGGACAGGGTCGCGACGATGTCCTCCACGTTGGTCTCGGAGGCGAGCTCCACAGGCGCCTGGCCGAGGCCGAGGCGCTCGGCCCGGAGGCGCACCTGCGCCACCGCCTCCTCGCCCGAGATATACGCGACCCGCTCGCCCCGGTTCGCCAGGGCCGCGGAGGCCTGCATGAGCAGGGTCGACTTGCCGATGCCCGGATCGCCACCGAGGAGAATGATGGAGCCGTGGACGAAGCCGCCGCCCGTCACCCGGTCGAGCTCGGCGATGCCCGAAGGCGTGCGCGGGGCTTCCTTCGCCTCGCCCGAGAGGCCCTCGAGCGGGAAGACCCGGCCCTTGGCGCGGGACGGGCGCGTGGCTACGGGGCCGACCATCGGGTTCGCGGAGCCGGTCTCCTCGACGATGGTGTTCCAGCCGCCGCAGGCCTCGCACTTACCCTTCCAGCGGTTGTAGACCGCGCCACATTCCTGGCACGCGAAGGAGGCTTGACGCTTCGCCATCAGTGCGCCGCCTCGGTATAGACGCGCCGATAGCGGGGGCCGAGGCCGGTGAGGATCTCGTAGCCGATGGTGCCGGCGCGCCGCCCAACCTCGTCGACCGTGAGCTGGCCGCCGATCAGGGTCACGGGGCCGCCCCGGACGAGAGCGCTCTCCGGCGCGTCCGTGACGTCGACGGCCAGCAGGTCCATGGAGACGGTCCCGGCGAAGGGGCACAGGTGGCCTCCCACCAGGGCCATGCCGCGCAGGCCCGTCTCGCCGCCGCGGCCCGGGGCGCTCGCGGAACGGGGATAGCCGTCCGCATAGCCGACCGAGACCGTGGCGATCCGCCTCCGGCCGCCGGCCGTCCAGCGACCGTTATAGCCCACCGTCTCGTCTGCCTCGACGAAGCGCAGCTGCACGATCCGGCCCTCGAGCTCCACCACCGGCCGCATGGGATTGGCCTCGCCTGGGGTCGGATTTCCGCCATAGAGCGCATAGCCCGGCCGGACGAGATCGAAATGGGGCTTCTGGGGCAGGAAGATGCCGGAGGAATTGGCCAGGGAGGCCGGAAGGCCCGGCAGGGCGTTCCGGATTGCCGTGAAAGCCTCGATCTGCCGGAGGTTGAGCGGGTTGTCCCGCTCCTCGGCGGAGACGAAATGGCTCATGAGCAGGGCCGGCGTGAAGTCCTTCAGCTCCGGCCGTGCCGCGAGGGCGAGGCCTTCGCTCACGGTCAGGCCGAGGCGGTTCATGCCCGTGTCCACGTGGATCGCAGCCTCGTAAGGGCGCCCCTGGGCCCGGCAGAACGCCGCCCATTCGTCGATCTCGGGCAGAGAGCCGAGGACCGGCCGCAGATTGTGGGCGACGAGATGGCCGCAGGATCCGGGCAGAAGTCCGTTGAGCACGTAGATCGTCACATCCGGCGCCACAGCGCGGGCGCGGATCGCCCCGCTCACATGGGCCAGGAAGAAGGTGCGGCAGCCGGCGGCCGCCAGGGCCGGGACGGCCTTCTCGATGCCGGTGCCGTAGGCGTTCGCCTTGACGACCGCCGAGGTCTCGGCGCCGCCTGCCTGCGCGCGCAGGGTTCGCCAGTTGGCCACCAGAGCGTCGAGGTCGACGCGCAGGAGCCCTCCGGCGGCCTCCTCGGGGATGTGGCCCTGGGGGGCCGTCTGGGAGATGTGCTTGTTCAATCGCCGATCCGTTCAGGAAGTTTGTCTTCGTCCGCGAGATTGGTGAAGCGGGTGATGTCGGCCTGGAAGGCGAGCTGCACCGTGCCGGTGGGGCCGTGACGCTGCTTGCCGATGATGACCTCCGCCTTGCCGTGGACCTGGTCCATCTCGGCCTGCCACTTGAAATATTCCTCGGTGCCGGGCTTCGGCTCCTTGTTCTTCAGATAATACTCCTCGCGGTAAACGAACATGACCACGTCGGCGTCCTGCTCGATGGAGCCGGATTCGCGCAGGTCCGCGAGCTGAGGACGCTTGTCGTCGCGGGATTCCACCTGACGGGAGAGCTGGGACAGGGCCACGATGGGGACTGCCAGCTCCTTGGCGAGCGCCTTGAGGCCGGTGGTGATCTCGGTCAGCTCCTGCACCCGGTTCTCGCCCTTCTTGGCCGAGGCGGAGAGGAGCTGGAGGTAGTCGACCACCAGCATGTCGAGCCCGCGCTGGCGCTTCAGCCGCCGGGCCCGGGCCGCGAGCTGGGCGATGGAGATGCCGCCGGTCTGGTCGATGTAGAACGGGATCGACTGCATCTCGCGGGCGGCTTCGGTGATCTTGTAGAAGTCCTCCTCGCGCATGTCGCCGCGGCGGATCTTGTAGGAGGCTACGCCCGATTGCTCGGCGATGATACGGGTGGCGAGCTGCTCGGCCGACATTTCGAGGGAGAAGAAGCCCACGATGCCGCCGTTGACGGTCTTCATGGTGCCGTCGGGCTGCTTCTCGGCCTCGTAGGCCTTGGCGATATTGAAGGCGATATTGGTGGCGAGCGAGGTCTTACCCATGGCCGGACGGCCGGCCAGGATCACGAGGTCGGATGGCTGCAGGCCGCCGAGCGTCCGGTCGAGGTCGATGAGGCCGGTCGAGATGCCCGACAGCTTGCCCTCGCGCTTGTAGGCGGCCGCCGCCATGTCGATGGCCTGGGTCAGGGCGTCCGAGAAGCGCTGGAAGCCGCCGTCGTAGCGGCCGGTCTCGGCCAATTCGTAGAGCCGGCGCTCGGCCTCCTCGATCTGGTCCCGGGGCGCGCTGTCGACCGGTGCGTCGTAGGCGACGTTCACCATGTCCTCGCCGATGGCGATCAGGTTCCGGCGGATGGCGAGGTCGTAGATCGTACGGCCGTAATCCTCCGCGTTGATGACCGTCGTGGCCTCGGCCGCGAGGCGCGCGAGATACTGGGAGACCGTGAGGCCGCCGAGGTCCTGGTCGCCCAGGAAGGTCTTCAGCGTGATGGGGGTCGCGACCTTACCGGCCTTGATGAGGCTCGTCGCGACCTCATAGATGCGCCGGTGCAGGTCCTCGATGAAATGGGAGGCCTCCAGGAAGTCGGAGACCCGGTAATAGGCGTCGTTGTTGACGAGAATGGCGCCCAGCAGCGCCTGTTCGGCATCGATATTGCTCGGGGCGACGCGGAATTGCGGCTCTGCCGAATCGATCCGAGCGATCAGGGCATTGGCGGTGGCCATCTGGCGCTCCGAAAAACGAGATCAGGGGGCGGCGATCCTAAACCGGATTCGGACACCGAATGGTTACCGCCCGGACACAGGGCGGCAGTTCAGTCCGGCCTTTCGCGGCTTGTCCTCGTTGTCCCCGATTCCCACACCACGCAACCTTCCCGGGCCTTGCGGGCCCGATGTGCCCGGTCCGCCAACGAAAAAGCGCTTCCCGTCGAATCGACGGAAAGCGCCATTTTGGAACAAAGAGGGAACGAACGCAAGCCGTTCCGCTCAAGGTTCGCGTCACTGAGAGCACCGTTACGATGCTCTCAGCCCGATAGGAAGCATCGAATCGATCCCAAAAGTGCAAATCCACTTTTGGGTCCGAGGCTTAGAGCTCCACGTCGCCGGCTTCGGCGAGGGCGGCACCGACCTCGAGGCCGAGATCGTCGAGATTCGTCTCCTCGCGGGTCGTGACCGCCTCGCCGCGAGCCTGACGCTCGGCTTCCTCGGGGCTGCGGGCGACGTTGATCGTCACCTCGACCTCCACCTCCGGATGGAGAGCGACCGGGACCGGGTGCATGCCCAGGGTCTTGATCGGGGTGTTGAGGACGATCTGGTTGCGGTCGACCGAGAAGCCGTTCTGGGTCATCGTCTCGGCGAGGTCGCGGGTCGAGACCGATCCGTAGAGGACGCCCGTCTCGCCGGCCTGGCGGATGATGACGAAGCTCTGGCCGTTCAGCTTCTCGCCGACGCTCTCGGCTTCCTTGCGGCGCTCGAGGTTGCGGGCCTCAAGCTGGGCGCGCTGGTTCTCGAAATGCTCCTTGTTGGCCTTGGTGGCGCGCAGAGCCTTGCCGCGGGGCAGGAGGAAGTTGCGCGCATAGCCGTCGCGCACCTTCACGGTCTCGCCCATCTGGCCGAGCTTTGCGACGCGCTCGAGAAGGATCACTTCCATTGGTTTTCTCCTTGAATGTTCGTGATCAGGTTGAAGGGGTCTGGGGCAATTTCGGTCCGCGCCCGCCGGGGAAGCGGCGGCGCAGCCCGAACACGGAATCGGCCAGGCCGAATAGGGACAGGGCGATCATCAGGATGCCCTGGGTCAGGAACAGCACCACGTAGAGCGCGCTCAGGATGAAGCCGCGCACCGCGTTGCCCCGGGTGCGGTCGTGGACGGCCGCGAGACCCTGCAGGGCGAAGGCCATGAACAGGGCGCCCGCGAGGGCGGTCGTGAGGACGCTGAAGAAACCATCGAGTCCAAGCGGCAGCGTCAGAAGGCAGGCGGCCAGGAGAAGCGCGGCCGCACGCGGCATGATCAACTCGGGAACCGGCGGCCATGGGCGGGGCAGGCGCTTCGACAGGGCCACGATCTTGGCCGCCGCCCATAGATAGAGGGCGAGGACGGCCGTGAAGCCCTGGGCCGACAGGAAGGGCGTGACGCGCGCGAAGAGGTCGATCACCCCCGCGCGGGTCTCGGCATCCAGGCTGTCGGGCTGCCCTTGCGGGAATTGCAGATTGACGAAGGCTTCGGCGACCTCCCGGGCATTGGCCAGGAAAGTGTCGTAGTTCCACCCGGTCGAAACGATACCCGCCGCGACCACGGTCAGAGCCGCGGTGGCCGCCACCCAGGTCAGGAGGCGCCCGGTCGGATACCACTCGATGGAGCCATCCGCCGCAGGGCGGCCGAGGAGCGCCAGATAGGCGAGCCACCAGGCCGGGAGGGCGGTCACGAGGGCGAAGCCGAGGCCGCTCAGGGGCGACAGGACAACGGCGATCGCCAGGCCGCCGACCAGCGCGGCCACGAGGCCGGCGCGGTGGTTCCAGCCGAGCGAGACGATGAGGACCGGGATGGGAGACAGAAGATACAGGACGGCCGCCAGCGGGGTCGCCTTGACGATCACCGCGGTCAGGAGGGCCGAAACGAGGCCCGCGCCGATGCCTGGAAGAAGAAAGTTCATGGGTCCCGCTGTCCCGCTGCTCGTCGCAGGGTTAGGGGCTTATCGCCCCAACTGACCCGGCGGGTTTTCACCGCCGGGCGGTTTGGTTGTGGGAGGCTGCGGTTTCCGCAGCCTCGCCGGATCTTAGCGGATCACGTAGGGCAGCAGGCCCATGAAGCGGGCGCGCTTGATCGCCTGGGCGAGTTCACGCTGCTTCTTGGCCGAAACGGCCGTGATGCGCGAGGGCACGATCTTGCCGCGCTCGGAGATGTAGCGCGAAAGGAGCTTCGTGTCCTTGTAGTCGATCTTCGGAGCGTTCGGGCCCGAGAACGGGCAGGTCTTGCGCCGACGGAAGAAAGGACGACGGCCACCGCCGCCACCAGCACCAGCAGCCATGGTTATGCCTCCTCGCTATCAGTGGACTCGAAGCTGCCGCCATCGCGCTCGCGGCGCTCGCGGTCCTTGCGCTCGTCACGGTCGCGCTTCTGCATCATCACGGACGGCTCGGCGTCGAGCTCTTCCACCCGGATGGTCATGAAGCGGAGGATGTCTTCGCTGATGCGCATCTGACGCTCCATCTCGGCGACCGCCTGAGCGGGAGCGTCAAGGTTGAACATCGTGAAATGCGCCTTGCGGTTCTTCTTGATGCGGTAGGCGAGGGACTTCACGCCCCACATCTCGGTCTTCTCGACCTTGCCGCCATTCTGCTCGATGACGGCCTTGTACTGGTCGATCATCGCTTCGACCTGCTGGGACGTCACGTCCTGGCGAGCCAAAAACACATGCTCGTAGAGAGGCATAGTGGGCCTTTCTCAGGTTTGAGTTGAGCCCGTCACTTTTGGAGGAAGTGTTGCGGGCCGGTTTCGCGCGTCCGATCGGCGCCAAGCCCTTCGAGCCTGCAAGGCCCGAGCGGTTGTCGAAGGCGGAGACACGGGACGACGGGTCCGAGAACCCTGTACGGCCAAGCCATACCGTCCGTTCAGCCCCCGGCCGGAGCGAACGCGAAGAGGGGTCCATAGTCGATTTGGGGTCAGAGAGCAACCCTGTACAAAGTGTTCACTGCTCTTCAGCCTGGGGCTCTTGCGTCCGGCACGCCGCCGGATGTTCCTTGCCGAGTATCCGTCAGTGCCGACGAGAAGGCGACCCTTGGATAAAAGCAAGAAACCTATGAGCCGTCATCAAGACGTATCCGTGAGCCTGGGCCTCGGGCTGCTCTCCATCGGCAGGGCCTGGGGGTACCGGCACGGCGAGCCTCCTCTCGAGAAGGACGCGCTCGACCTCTTGAGCCATGCGGTCGCCCGGGGCATCAGGTTTTTCGATACGGCCCCCGCCTATGCGGCCAGTGAGCAGATTTTCGGGCGTTTTCTTGAACAGCTGGGAGCCGGCGCGGCAAAGCTGACAATCAGCACCAAGATGGGCGAGCACTGGGATGCGGATCGGCAGAGCGGCTTCGTGGACCATTCCTATGAGGCCCTGTGCAGGAGCCTTGACCGTAGCCTGGAGTTGCTCGGACGGATCGATGTGCTCCAGATCCACAAAGCGTCCGTCGAAGCCCTTGCGTCGAAGGATGTCGCACGGGCCATCGACTACGCCCGCTCCGCCGGGATCACGACGATCGGCGCGAGCGTCAGCGATCTGGGCGCCGCCCGAATGGCCTGCGGTTCGGGCTGGTTCAGCCATATCCAGTTCCCCTACAACAGCCTGTCGGAGGGGCTCGAACCGGCCTTCGGGATGGCGCAGCAGGCCAGCATGACCGTCCTGGTCAATCGGCCCTTCGCGATGGGCCAGCTCATCCACGATGCTTCGGCCGATGCCGCCAACGCTCTGCCCGAGGCGCTGGGCTTCATTCTGCGGCAGCCGTTCCAGGGCGTCATTCTGACCGGAACGAGATCGAAACGGCACCTCGACGAATCCGTCTCGGCCTTCGAGCAGGCAACCCGGGCGGGCCTTCGCCCTTGAAAAGGCGTGGCCTTATTTGGGGTGGATTTCGGCCTCTCGCCGTAAACTCTTTTTGACTGGCAGCCCCGGCGATGAACTCACGAGCCGCTAGGAAATAAGCCGCTCTCTGCTACAAACAGCGTCATGAAAGCTCCTCCTCTTCGCCTCGGCGTCAATATCGACCATGTCGCAACCGTCCGGAACGCCCGCGGCGGGCCGCATCCGGACCCGATCCGGGCCGCCCATCTGGCGGTCCTGGCCGGGGCGGACGGGATCACGGCCCATCTGCGGGAGGACCGGCGGCATATCCGGGACCAGGACATGGAGCGCCTGAAGCGCCAGCTCTTCGTGCCCCTGAACTTCGAGATGGCCGCCACAGAGGAGATGATCGGCATCGCCCTGCGGCTGCGCCCCCATGCCTGCTGCCTCGTGCCGGAGAAGCGCGAGGAGCGCACCACCGAGGGCGGCCTCGACATCATCGGCGGCGCCGAGCATCTGCGCCAGGCGATCCGCGAGCTGAAGGGGGCCGGGATCCGGGTCTCGCTCTTCGTCGAGCCGGAGCGCGAGGTCATGGACGCGGCCTGCGATCTCGGCGCGCCCGTGGTGGAGCTTCACACGGGGACCTATTGCGAGGCCGTGCTCGAAGACGACCGGGCCAGGGTCGAACATGAGCTTGCGCGACTGCGCGGAGCGGCCGCTCACGGGGCGGGAATCGGCCTCGAGATCCATGCGGGTCACGGGCTCGACCTGCGGTCCGTGCGGCCCGTGGCAGCCATTCCGGAAATCGCCGAGCTCAATATCGGCCATTCGCTGATCGGCGAGGCGATCTTCCTCGGGCTCGACGAGGCGGTGCGGGGAATGCGCATCGCCATGGACGAGGGCCGCCTCCAGGCCGGCGAGCCCGCTGACGCCGCGCCGGCCCGGTAGCGCCCCATGATCGTCGGGATCGGGTCGGACCTGTGCGACATCCGGCGCATCGAGCGCTCCCTCGCGCGCTTCGGGGACCGGTTCACGCACCGGATCTTCACGGAAGGCGAGCGGGCAAGGAGCGACCGCCGGGCGGCCCGCGCCGAATCCTACGCGCGCCGCTTCGCCGCCAAGGAGGCCTGCGCCAAGGCCTTGGGCACGGGAATGAGCCATGGGGTGTTCTGGCGGGACATGGAGGTGGTCAACCTGCCCACCGGCCAGCCCACCTTCCGGCTGACGGGTGGTGCGCTCGCGCGGCTGAAGGCCCTTGTGCCGCAAGGGCATGAGCCGGTCGTGCATGTCTCGCTCACGGACGATCCGCCCCTGGCCCAGGCCTTTGTGATCATCGAGGCCGTCCCCATAAAGTAAATCCGCCGCGTTGCGACGGGGCGCTCCTTGGGATAGACCGCCGCGACGACCTGAGACGGGCCCGGGGGCCTTCATTCCTCAAGCAGGATCGACAGACGTGAGCGACAACGCCAAGAAATTCACCGGCGAGACCGTCAAGAAGGACGAGAGCGGCCTCTGGGAAACCATCAAGGTCATTCTCCAGGCCCTGCTGATCGCCGTGGTGGTGCGGACCGTCCTGTTCCAGCCCTTCAACATCCCGTCGGGATCCCTGATCCCGACCCTGCTGATCGGCGATTATCTCTTCGTGTCGAAATACGCCTACGGCTATTCGCGGTACTCGATCCCCTTCGGCCCGCCCGTCTTCTCCGGGCGCATCTTCGGTTCGCAGCCCAAGCGCGGCGATATCGTGGTCTTCAAGCTGCCGAAGGACAATTCGACCGATTACATCAAGCGCGTGGTCGGTCTGCCGGGCGACAAGATCCAGGTGATCGGCGGCGTGCTGCACATCAACGGCAAGCCGATCCAGCGCGAGCGGGTCGACGATTACAAGACCACCGATCTCTATGGCCGCACGGTCGCGGTGCCCCGGTACAAGGAGACCTTCCCGGAAGGCACGACCCATTACGTGATCGAGCGGGACGGGGACCGGGGCTATTGGGACAACACCGAGGTCTACACGGTCCAGCCCGGCCATTACTTCATGATGGGCGACAACCGGGACAATTCCACGGATTCCCGCGACGAGGCGAATGTCGGGCAGGTCCCGGCCGAGAACCTGGTGGGCCGCGCCGAGATCATCTTCTTCTCCATCGACGAGGATGCCTCCCTCTGGCGCCCCTGGGAATGGCCGAGCCATATCCGGTGGAACCGGATGTTCGAGCGGATCCGCTGATCCCGTGGCCCGCCGTACGCCCCAGCCCGACCAGCTCCAGGAGACTCTGGGCTACCGTTTCGAGCGGCCCGAGCTCCTGACGGAAGCGCTCACCCATGTCAGCGCACCGAATGCGGGCGGGCAGAGCTACCAGCGGCTCGAGTTCCTGGGCGACAGGGTGTTGGGCCTGATCGTGGCCGAGATGCTCTACGGCACCTTCCCGCACTCGCCCGAGGGGGAACTGTCCCGCCGCCTGGCGGAGCTGGTCCGGCGCGAAAGCTGCGCCGAGGTCGCTATTGCATGGGACGTGGGGCCTTTTCTCAGGCTCGGCGCTGGCGAGGCCCAGTCGGGCGAGCGGCGCAACCTGACGATCCTGGCGGATGTGTGCGAGGCGATCATCGGGGCGGTCTTCCTCGACGGCGGATACGACGCCGCCAAGACCCTGGTGGAGGGTGCCTTCGGGGTTCTGCTTCATGCCCCGCGCCGCCCCCTGCGCGACCCGAAGAGCGCTCTCCAGGAATGGGCGCAGGGCAAGGGCCTTCCGCCCCCGACCTATACGGTGGTGGAGCAGACCGGCCCCGACCACGCGCCGAAATTCCGCGTGGCCGTGAAGGTGCGGGGGATCGAGAGCGATTTCGGCCTCGGTGCTTCCAAGCGCGCGGCGGAACAGGAGGCGGCCAGAAGCCTTCTTGTCCGTGAGGGAATCTGGACGGAGGAAGACAAGAGCCATGGCTGAGGAAGCCCCCACGAAGGCCGGTTTCGTCGCGCTCATTGGCGCCCCGAATGCCGGGAAGTCGACCCTCCTGAACGCCCTCGTCGGGTCCAAGGTCTCGATCGTCTCGCGCAAGGTCCAGACGACCCGGGCGCTCGTGCGCGGCATCGCCGTAGCAGGCGCGGCGCAGATCGTCTTCGTGGACACGCCGGGCATCTTCAAGCCCAAGCGCCGCCTCGACCGCGCCATGGTCACGTCGGCTTGGGGCGGGGCAGGGGACGCGGACGTGGTGGCGCTCCTCCTCGACGCCCGCAAGGGCGTGGACGAAGAGGCGGACGCGATCCTCGCGAGACTGCCGGAACTGAAGCAGCCGAAGGTCCTGATCCTCAACAAGATCGACCTGATCGAACGCTCGAAATTGCTGGAGCTCGCCTCGCGGCTCAACGAGAAGGTGCCCTTCGCCCACACCTTCATGGTCTCGGCCCTGAACGGCGACGGGACCGATCGGCTGCTGGCCGAGCTCGCCAAGATGATGCCGGAGGGGCCCTGGCTCTATCCGGAGGACCAGATTTCCGACGCGCCCCTGCGCATGCTCGCTGCCGAGATCACCCGCGAGAAGATTTACGAGCGCCTGCACGAGGAGCTGCCCTACCAGTCGACGGTCGAGACCGACCAGTGGCAGCAGCGGCCGGACGGTTCGGTGCGCATCGAGCAGACGATCTTCGTGGAGCGCGACAGCCAGCGCAAGATCGTGCTCGGCAAGGGCGGCCAGACCATCAAGGCTATCGGCCAGGCGGCCCGGAAGGAGATCGCCGAGATCGCCGAGGCGCCCGTGCACCTGTTCCTGTTCGTGAAGGTGCGCGAGAACTGGGGCGACGACCCCGAGCGCTATCGCGAGATGGGCCTGGAATTCCCGAAGGGCTGAGGCTTCTCAGGCTTCTCGCGGTCACGCGGTCCGGCGTGCCAGGGCGAGTGTCGCGCCCAGGCCGCACATGACGACGCCGGAGGCCTCGCGCATGCGGCGGATCGCCTTCGGCCGGCGGGAAAGGCCGTCCCGGGCCCGTGCGGCCATCTGGACCACGATGACGTCGACGAGCGTGTTCAGCACCACCGGCACCAGCCCGAGAACGGCGAACTGAAGGGCCACATGGCCCTGCGCCGGATCGACGAATTGCGGGATGAAGGCGAGGAAGAAGGCAGCCGTCTTGGGATTCAGGGCCTCGACGAGGATCCCTTCGCGGAAGGCGCGGCCGGCTCCCGTCCGTGTCACGCCCTGCGGCAGGGCGAAACGGGCTTCCCGGATCGTCTTGAGGCCGAGCCAGACGAGATAGGCGGCTCCGGCGAATTTCAGGATCGTGAAGGCCTCGGCGCTCGCCATGATGAGGGCCGAGACTCCGAGGGCTCCGGCGGCGATGTGGAAGAGGCCGCCGATTCCGGTTCCGAAGGTCGAGGCCAGTCCCTCGGCGCGTCCGCCCGCGAGCGTTCGGGCCGCGACATAGAAGATGCCGGGGCCGGGCGTGATCGCGATGACGAGCGCGGCGGCAAGGAAAAGCGCAAGCTGGCTGGCGTCGAGCATTCCGGTCTCATTCCTGAAAAACGGGGGAGGCCCATGAGAGCACGGGCCTGCCATACCTTGCAAGAGCGGAGCCGCTTACAGGCGGTAGGCCGTCCTCAGCCCGCCCCAGTAGCGCCCCAGGACTCGGATCGGAGCGTCGACCTCCTGCATCATGACGATGTTGCCGCCGCCCATGTCGCGGGCATAGGACTGCACGACGAAGGGGCGCGTGGAGCGCGCGGCCGTGATGCCGGCCCTGTCGTCGAAAATGCGCTTGTTCCTCGCATTGGCGGCGTTCCAGGCCGGATCGCCCGGCCGCTGGGGCTGCGAGTAAAGCCGGTTGTGGACCGGGATGTAGCCGTTCCGGTCGATGGCGAGGCAGAAGGCCATCTTGGGATCGGTCGCAAGCACGGGCTCGATCACGGGCGGCAGAAGGCGCTCGAAGAGCTTGAGATAGGTCGTCTCGTACTGGACCGGATCGGTTCCGGGAACGGCGTGGTAATCGGTATCGAAGATCGCCTCGCGTGTCAGGGAGCCGTCGGTCAAGGCTTGCGCGATGAGGTCCTCGATCCGGCGCGCAGTTTCCTGCGCCAGGACGATCCGGGCGCGATAGCTCGTCTCCACCTCGGCGACGAAGCGCTCGATGCGCGTGCGAGCGTCCGCATCGAGATCCGTGAAGGCGCAGTGAATACCCATGGGGCTGGTGGCGACGACCCGCACCTTCGCCCGCCCGACCCCACGCAGGTCGAGCTCGGCCGCAAGCCCTGCCTTGAGGGTGGCGCCAGGGATCGCGGCCAGGAGGACACCGCCCGTGCTCACGTCGACGAGGCGCGACGAGAGGCTGCGGCCCCCGGCCAGAAGCATTGCCGGGCGGTCCACCGGGAACCTGTCGGAGCGGCGCCGGTCTCCGAGCTCGCTCTGGCGGATCACGGTGACGAATCTCTGACCGAGCGCCTTCGCCAGCTCGTCGGCCGATGTGGTCGCCCGATCGGCGCGGTGCGCGAGGTCACTGGCCTCCAGCGAGATGCGGTCGACCTCCGTGGCGCGCTCGCTCACCTGGTTCACGCTGGCGGAAGTCGCATTGGCGAGGCGGGCGACCTCGCCGATGGCCGCATCCTGCTCGCTCACGGCTTGGCGCACGGTGTCGAAGACCGGCTGCACGTCGCGGACCACCTGGGCAATCTCCGTGACGGCCGCCGTGGAAGCGGTGGCGGTGTCACGCAGCCGCGCGATGCGCAGGCGGATGTCGTCGGCCGCGTTGCCGGTCTCGACCGAGAGGGCCTTCACCTCTCCGGCGACGACCGCGAAACCCTTGCCGGCCGCGCCTGCGCGGGCTGCCTCGATGGTGGCGTTGAGGGCCAGAAGGTTGGTCTGGCGCGCCACGGTCGAGATGGTGTCGACGATGCCGACGATCTCGGACGTCGCGGCGGAGAGCTGGGCGATCAGCTCCCCGGCCTTCTGGGCCGCCTGCACGGCATCCGAAAGGCGCGCATTGGCCTGGTCCATGGCACGGCCGATCTCGGCCGACGTGGCGGCGAGTTCCTCGGTGGAAGATGCGAGCGAAACGGTCTCGCCGGATGCCGATCGGCCGGAGGCCGCAAGCTCGCCGGCATGGCTGCGGATGGCCGCAAGGTCCCGCTCCACGGCGGCCACGTCCGAGGCGGCTTCCGCGATGGCCCGGGTGACGCCCGAAATAGCCTTGAGGACATCCGCCTCCAGGGTATCCACGGCTTCCGTATCGAGGCGCTCCTTCGGCGTTTCGGCAGGCGGCGGAGGAGCGGGCATGTCCGCCTGAGCGCTCGTATCGGGCGTGACCGGTTGCGGCGCGCGTCGCAGGAGGCGGAGCATCGTTCCACTCTTATGATTGATGGCGTTAACCCAGCGTCAGATTAAAAGGTTAAATAAAGAGAAATAGGTCCTATTCGTCCAAAGTCTTAAGCATTGAACGGCGCAAGACTTGCGGATCCTCAAGCAGAGGGCTGGCGATACGGGCATTGCGGCGCCGGTTCTTGGGCGAGACAAAGATTTCGCCCGGCCGGGTGAGCCGGGCCGAGCGAAAGGATCGTCGTGACGGGTGCAGAGACGGGCGCCTATTGCGGCGCCTGGTTCTGGCCCTGGAGCAGGGGTGTGATCCGGCGGATCGTCACGCGGCGGTTCTGGCGCTCCGGCCCCTGCGTGTCGACCTTCAGATACTGCTCGCCATAGCCCTGCGTCGTGAGGTTCTCGGCCGGAATGCCGAAGCGCCGGGTGAGGAGCGTCGCCACCGTCTCGGCGCGCCGGTCGGACAGGGTCAGGTTGTCCTCGTCGGACCCGACCGCATCCGTGTGCCCCTCCACGAGGAAGATCTCGTCGGGGTTCCGGTCGAGCGCCCGCCGGATCGCCTCGGCGATTCCCGTCATGGCGCCGATCTGGACCTCCGGCAGGGCCCATGAACCCGTGTCGAACGTGACGGTGTCGAGGTCGACCCGGCGCATCCGCTCGCGCAAGGGAGCGCTCTGGCGGACTTCGTCGAGCGTATAGGCGCGATCGATCCGCTCCACGGGCGGGGCCGTGAAGGCCTCGACCAGTTCGTCCTCCGAAGCATCCTCCACGTCGACGATGTATTCCTCGCGCGGGATGCGCACCACCGGCGGCGGCAGGCGCACTACGTCCTCGACGAAGTAGCCGCTCCGACGGCGGTCGCGGCGGTTGTCGATCAGCACGACCTCGCGGCCTGCCGGTTCGCGCCGGACGCGGCGCACGAGATGTCCGTCCTGGTCTACGACCGTGACGATCTCCGTGCCGTCGGGCCGGCGGACGATGGTGACGTTCTCCGCGCCCCGGCGCTCCTGGCGCACGTCGGCGTCGCCATAGGTCCGGCGGAAGCGATCGGTCTCGTCGTGGTGGATGATGACCCGGTCGCCCTCGCGGATGATGGTGCGGTCGCCCGGCTCCTCGATGATGATCCGGCGTCCGCCCTCCTCGGTGCGCTCACGCCGCTGCCGACGCAGGTCGTCGATGCGGCCCTGCTCGAAGGCCTCGAAGCTCTGCACGTCCCGCTCGCCCGGCCGGCGCGCCTCGGTGGGGGCGCCGGGAGGCGGAGGCGGCCGGATGCCCTGCGGGGCAGGTGCGGGCGGCTGGGTTGGAGCGGCCGTGGGGGCAGGGCCGGGAGTCGGTGCCGCCGGAGGCTGGGCCGTGGGCGGGGCAGGGGGCTGCTGGGACGGAGCCAGCGAGCGCTGCGGGGCCTGTGGGGCAGGAGCCGTCGAGGCTGGCGGCGTAGGCGTCGGAGAAGGTGCCGTCCTCTGTGTCGGAGCCGTTTCGCCCGTGGGAGCGGAGGGTGCCAGACGCCGGGAGGGCTGCCCGCCGGAATCTGAGGGCGGAGCCGTGCGCGACGCCGGGGGAGTCGGGCGTTCGGCCGGCGGCTGGCGGCCGGGAGCCTCGGTCGGGGATGCTCCCGGAGGCGGTGGGCTGCGGTCCGGCGCGGCCTGGGGCCGCTCGCGGGAGCGCTCCTGCGGTCGCTGCTCGGGAGCGCGCTCCTGAGACCTTTCCCGCGGCCGCTCCTGGGTTCGCGGCTCCGGCCTGTCGGAGGGGCGCTCTTCGGGCTGGGCCTGAGGACGTTCCTGGGGTCGTGGCCGCTCTTGAGGCTGGACGGACCGGGGCGGTTGGGGTTCAGGCGCAATCGCCGGCGGGGCCGGTCTCTCGCCGGACGGGCCCGGTCGTGCACCGGGAGGTCCCGGCGGACGGGACGGGCGGGACGGTTCCTCGTCGCGGGCCGCGGGGCCCCGGTCCCGACCGGGTGGGCCACGGCGCTGCGGGCCAGCCTCGCCGGAATCCGGCTGATCGGGTGCCGGCCGGGCGCGAGGCGGCATCTCGACCGGCGCGCCCTGGGCCAGAACGATGGGAGAGGCGTCCTGCTGCGGCAGCGCCAGGGCAGCCGAGGACAGGGCAAGGAAGGGCAGGGCCGTACCGGCGAGAAGAATGGAGGATAATTTCATGATCCCGTTCGTGGTTGTTATTGCAGGGTCGAAGAGCGGAAATCCCAAGCTCGGCATTCGGTTCCCCTCCGGGGCTCTAAAAGAGCGCCGGAAAGGTGCGAAAAAATGGCCAGATGTCGTTGAAAGAACTGGAAAATCCGCTCCCCGATCACTACATTGGAATCTCCACCGGAACCCTCGGAACGCCGGATTTCGAAAAGCGGCCTCAGCTCATGCAATGGACCGATCAGGGCATCGTGCTCGGCGTGCGCAGGCACGGCGAGACGAGCGTCATCCTCGAATTGATGACCCAGGAGCACGGCCGCCATCTCGGCCTCGTGCATGGCGGGCGCTCCAAGACCCAGCAGCCCGTCCTGCAGCCGGGCAACACTGTCCAGGCAACCTGGCGGGCCCGGCTCGACGAGCATCTCGGGACCTATCAGGTGGAGGGGCTTTCCTTGCGGGCGGCCCAGCTCATGGGATCGCCGCTTGCCCTCTACGGCCTCGCGACCCTGGCCCATCTGGTGCGCTGCCTCCCCGAGCGGGATCCCCATCCGGCCCTCTACGAGACCCTGTCGGTGCTGGTGGACCATCTGGACGACCGGGACCTCGCCCCGGCCCTGTTCGTGCGGTTCGAACTCGCCATGCTGGCCGAGCTGGGCTTCGGCCTGGACCTGTCCTCCTGCGCGGCCACGGGCACGCAGAGCGACCTGATCTACGTCTCGCCGAAGAGCGGCCGGGCCGTGAGCGCGGCCGCGGGCGAGGCCTACAAGGACCGGCTCCTCAAGCTCCCGGGCTTCCTGATCGGCCAGATGCGGACCAACCGGCCGCGGGAATCGGAGATCCGGGACGGATTTGCACTCACGGATTTCTTCCTGCATCAAAACGTGTTCGATCCCCGAGGCCAGCCTGCCCCGGAGGAGCGGGCCCGCTTCGTGGCCCTGGCCACGGCGGAGGATATCTAGGTTTGTTTCTGTTATGTTCTCGTCTACAACCATGAGAACCGATTCGATTTTGGGGATCTTTACGTATGGGTAAGCCCGTCAATCCGCCGACAGGCGGCGAGATTGAGAACATTCATCTCAAGGACGCGCTGGAAGAGCGCTATCTCGCCTATGCCCTGTCCACCATCATGCACCGGGCCTTGCCGGATGCCCGGGACGGGCTGAAGCCGGTCCACCGCCGCATCCTCCACGCCATGCGGCTCCTGCGGCTCGATCCGCGTTCGGCACCCAAGAAATGCGCCCGCATCGTCGGCGACGTGATGGGCCAGTATCACCCGCACGGCGACCAGTCGATCTACGATGCCCTCGTGCGCATGGCGCAGGACTTCGCTCAGCGCTATCCGCTGGCCGAGGGCCAGGGCAATTTCGGCAATATCGACGGCGATAATGCGGCCGCCATGCGCTACACGGAAGCGCGCCTGACCGAGGTCGCCCGCCTGCTGCTGGAGGGGATCGACGAGGACGCGGTCGATTTCCGCGAGACCTACGACCAGGCGAACGAGGAGCCGGTCGTGCTCCCGGCCGCTTTCCCGAACCTGCTCGCCAACGGCTCCCAGGGCATCGCGGTCGGCATGGCGACCTCGATCCCGCCCCACAACGCGGCGGAGCTCTGCGACGCGGCGCTCCATCTCATCACGCATCCGAAGACGACCTCCGAACAGCTCGTCGGGCAATTCGTCCAGGGACCGGATTTCCCGACCGGCGGCATCGTCGTCGACACGGCCGAATCCATCGCCGAGACCTACCGGACCGGCCGCGGCTCCTTCCGCGTCCGCGCCCGCTGGACGAAAGAGGATCTCGGCCGCGGCAACTGGCAGATCGTCGTCACGGAAATTCCCTATTCGGTGCCGAAATCGCGCCTCATCGAGAAGATTGCCGAGCTTCTCCAGGAGAAGAAGCTGCCGCTTCTGGCCGACGTGCGCGATGAATCCGCCGAAGACATCCGTGTCGTGCTGGAGCCCCGCGCCAAGACGGTCGATCCCATCATCCTGATGGAATCGCTCTTCAAGCTCACCGAGCTCGAGAGCCGCGTTCCCATGAACGTGAACGTGCTGGCCGGCGGCAAGGTGCCGAAGGTTCTGGGGCTCGCCGAGTGCCTGCGCGAGTGGCTCGACCATCGTCGCGAGGTGCTGATCCGCCGCTCGAGCTTCCGGCTGGCTGCCATCGACCGGCGCTTGGAGATCCTGGGTGGCCTGCTCATCGTCTATCTCGACCTCGACCGGGTGATCAAAATCATCCGTGAGGAGGACGAGCCGAAGCAGGAGCTGATGCGCGTCTTCAAGCTCACGGAGGTCCAGGCCAACGCGATCCTCGACACCCGCCTGCGTAGCTTACGCAAGCTCGAGGAAATGGAGCTGAAGCGCGAGCAGAAGTCGCTCCAGGACGAGAAGGCCAAGATCGAAAACCTCCTCGGCTCCGAGAAGGTGCAGTGGAAGACCGTCACGGCCGAGATCAAGGAGGTGCGCAAGACCTTCGGGCCCGACACGGCCCTGGGCAAGCGCCGCACCACCTTCGACCAGGCGCCGGACACCTCCGACATCGATTTCGCCGAGGCCATGGTCGAGCGCGAGCCGATCACCGTGATCGTGTCCGAGAAGGGCTGGATCCGCGCCATGAAGGGCCATGTGGCCGATCTCTCCGGCGTGCAGTTCAAGGGCGACGACAGCCTCAAGACGGCGTTCTTCGCCGAGACCACGTCGAAGATCGTCGTGGCGGCGACGAACGGGCGCTTCTTCACGCTCGAGGCCTCCAAGCTTCCGGGCGGGCGCGGCTTCGGCGACCCGATCCGCCTCATGGTCGACCTGGAGGAGGGGGCTGATTTCATCGCGGCCTTCCCGTACCGGGCAGGCGCGAAGATCCTGGTGGTCGGCTCCGACGGGCGCGGCTTCATCGCGCCGACCGACGACATCACGGCGAATACGCGCAAGGGCAAGCAGGTCCTCAACCTCGATGCGCCGGCCCAGGCCGTGGTCTGCACGGACGGGGAGGGCGACCACATCGCGATCATCGGCGAGAACCGCAAGCTCCTGATCTTTCCGGTGAAGCAGGTTCCGGAAATGAGCCGCGGCAAGGGCGTGCGCCTGCAGCGCTACAAGGATGGCGGCGTCTCCGACGCCAAGGTCTTCCGGCTCAAGGAAGGCCTGACCTGGAAGGACACCGCCGGCCGCACCTGGACCGTCGCCAAGGAAGACCTGCGCGACTGGATCGCCAACCGCGCCGAAGCCGGCCGCCTCCCGCCGAAGGGCTTCCCGAAGAGCAACAAGTTCGGGGAGTGACGGCGGCTTCTACCTCTCTTTTTCGTCATCCCCGGGCACGTTCCCGGGGATTTTCGTTTTAGCAGGGCTGTGGTTCTTAAGACGCGGATAGCCGGGAGAGAGGAAGCACGCGGGCAGCGCTGTCCTTTTCACCTCTCCCGTGTGGGAGAGGTCGGTGCGGAGCACCGGGTGAGGGTTGCGACATCTCCGGAAAGGGCTCTCCCTCACCCCAGCCCTCTCCCATCCGGGAGAGGGAGAAGAGCGGTGGAGGGGTCGCGCAAACCTGGAGCAGGCACAACGGATTTCCCTCCCCACAAGGGGGAGGGCTAGGGTGGGGGTGTGGGCGCCAGCCTGGATTCAGTTCAGTGCCGACACCTCCACCTCCAACTCCTCCCCACCGCCAGTCGGGTGTTCCCGACTTGCGCATCGTGGGAGCGGATCTCGGAAACATCCGAGATCCGTGGGGGAGGAGAGCACGTCGGCGTCTCCCGCGAACACCCGGGAGCCGTGGAGAAATGAGCCGCGCCTCTCACGAAATGAATCCCTGCTGTGCAGTCCTCCAACCCCTGGTCTATGCTCAGCCATCGGGACGGGGTCGGGACATGAGAAGCATCGCCAAGGGACTTATGGCCCTGAATCTCCTGGCCCTGATCGTGACAGTCGCGATAGCCTGGATTCTGGGCAGGCGCACAGTCCCGGAATGGCTCGATATTGCCAGTTATGTCGGGCTGGGAATGGGCGCTCTCGGGGCGCTCGTCTTCATGGGTTCCAGTGCCGGTACGAGCGGATCCACCGGTATGGCCGCCAGCGCGGCGGACCGGCCGAGCAGGATCGTGAGCGCGCTCTGGATGGACAGGACCGCAGGGATTTCGACCGGGGCCATCTTCGTCCTGAGCGGCCTTATCTGGGCCGCCATCGCGTGGCTCCTGGCCGCGTTCGCCGGATGATCTTGAAGTTGAATGTGCCGATGCCCCTCCGTTCGGAGGGCTCGATCCTGGATGATTTCCGGTAAGGAAAGCCTGGTTCGCCGATGGGATGGCCCCAGGCGGGATCTCCCGGCGGGCGCTTTTCGCCCGCTTCGTCACGGGCCCGTTCGCTTTGCTTGAAAGGATACTTCCATGATCGTTCGTCCGCTTGTCCTAGCCGGATTTCTCGTTGCTCCGGTTCTGGCCGCATCCCCGGCCTTGGCCCAGTCCGTCCCCCTGGGGTCGCTCATGAACGCCATCGGGAGCGCATCTCAGCCGGCTCCGCAGGCCATGCCCGCGCAGCGTCGGCCCATGAAGGGAAAGAAGGCTTCCCAGGCGCCCGAGGCGCGTCCAGGCGCGATGCAGTATCAGCGCCCGGCGCCGCGCCGGAGCTATCCGGCCCCCATCATCGGCGCTCCGTCGGACGAGAACGGCTGAGCCGCCAGAGGCTTCGTCGGCGGAGGGCTAGCCCACCCGCGCCCAGCCGTGGGCCAGGAGGCGCTCCTGCGGCTTGAAGCGGGCCTTGTAGCCCATCTTCTTCGAGCCCTCGACCCAGTAGCCGAGATAGAGATAGGGCAGCCCCATCGCCCTCGCGCGGGCGATATGGTCGAGGATGATGAAGGTGCCGAGGCTGCGATCCTGGAGGTCCGGATCGTAGAAGGAATAGACCATCGAGAGGCCGTCGCTCATGGCATCCGTGAGGCAGACGGCGATCAGGTCGCCCGCACCCTTGCCGGTGATGCCGCTGTCGATGCCGCGGCGGCGGTACTCGACGATATGCGTGTCCACGTGGCTGTCCTCGACCATCATGGAATAGTCGAGCACGGTCATGTCGGCCATGCCGCCATCGGCGTGGCGGGCGTCGAGATAGCGCCGGAACAGGGAATACTGCTCCGAGGACGGGCGGTTGGCGATCGTCTGGCCGATCAGGTCGGCATTGTCCCGCAGGACGCGCCGCAGGTTGCCCGAGGGCTTGAACTCGTCGACGATGACGCGGACCGAGACGCAGGCGCGGCAGGCATCGCAGGCCGGCCGATAGGCGATGGTCTGCGAGCGGCGGAAGCCACCCTGGGTCAGGATCTCGTTCAATTCCCGACCCCGCCGCCCCACGATATGGGTGAAGACCTTCCGCTCCTCCTTGCCCGGCAGGTAGGGGCAGGAGGACGGGGACGTGAGATAGAATTGCGGTGCGTCGCGAGGCTGACTCGTCAAGCTTTTATTGCCCCAGTGAGGAACCTTGAGCGCTAGGTTCAACGCTCAAGGATAACATTGGTGCCCGCCACGTCCATAAAAAGAGGCGTCTCGGGAAAAGCCCGGAATGCCGCAGCCCCGCCTTCAGATCCGGATCACCATCATGCCCGTCAGGAGGTCCCGGGCGAAGCGGCGGTCGTCGCGCGCGAAGCCGATCAGCACGTCGCCGGCCCAGAGCAGGAAGGTGGAGATCGCCACGTAGAACAGGAGGGCGTGGACGGCGGCCGCCAGCATCGACACGGGCGCGCCCGTGTGAGGATCGATCACCCGCAGGCCCATGGCCCGCATCCCGACCGTGGCCTGGGAGGGACCGCCGATCGTGATGGCGTTATAGATCACGAAGGTCAGCCCCGCGATGGGCAGGCCGACCGCGAGGACGACCCAGGTCAGCCCCAGGGTGAGCGGCCCCAGGACCACCAGGGCGAGGCACACCAGCAGGAACCAGAACGCGATCACCACGAGATCGATGAGATAGGCCCAGAAGCGGCGGCTGATGACGCCCTCGGTCGCGTAGCGCTCGACGGCATAGGCCGTCGGGTTGATGGTCGGTACGGGCCGGCTGGCCATGGGCTCTGCTCCTCTCAATAGGCGGTCTCGGACAGACAGTGGGAATCGATCCGTTTCGGAGCGAGCCCGTCCGCCGCCAGGGCTTCGAATATCTCCCATGTATGTTGTCTGTCGCGGGTTTCGATGGTGATGTCGATGGAAACCCCCTTGGCCGGGACGTCAAGGAACAGGCGCCCGTGCGACACTTCCAGGATGTTGGCGCCGAGATCCCCGAGCCGGCTCGCGACCTTCCCGAGGAGGCCGGGGCGGTCGTTGGAGGTGATCCGGAACGAGGTGATGCGCTCGTCCCGCTCCAGTTCGCGAACCATCACGGAGGCCAGGATGCGGGCGTCGATATTGCCGCCGCAGAGCACGAGGCCGACCCGCTTGCCCTTGAACCGCTCCGGCTGCGCCAGCATGGCCGCGAGCCCCGCCGCACCGGCGCCTTCGGCCATGGTTCGCTGGAGGGTCGCATAGGCATTGACGGCCCGCTCGATCAGCGGCTCCTCGACGAGGATGATGTCGGAGACCAGCTCCCGGACGATGGGCAGGGGAAGTTGCCCCACGGCCTTCACGGCGATGCCCTCCGCGAGCGTCGCGCCGCCGATGGGCCTCTCCTCATGGCGGATCGCGTTCTGGAACGACGGATAAAGCGCCGCCTCGACGCCGATGATCTCGACCGAGGGCTTGATGGCCTTGGCCGCGACCGCGATGCCCGAGATCAGCCCGCCGCCGCCGATGGGCACGACGATCTGGTCGAGATCCGGCGCATCCTCAAGGATTTCAAGGCCGATGGTGCCCTGGCCGGCCATGATCCTGGGGTCGTCGTAGGGATGCACGAGGACGAGCCCCTCGGCGGCCGCGATCTCGCGGGCCCGATCGGCCGATTCGTAGAGGGTCTCCCCGTGCAGGACGACCCGTGCCCCATAGGAGCGGGTGTTCTCGGCCTTCACCAGGGGCGTGCCCACGGGCATCACGATGGTGGCCGGAATGCCGAGCCGCCGCGCGTGGTAGGCCACGGCCTGCGCGTGATTGCCGGCCGACATGGCGATGACGCCGCGGCTGCGCTCCTCCGGCGTCAGGCTCTCGAGCTTGACCACGGCGCCGCGTTCCTTGAAGGAGCCCGTCGGCTGCATGTTCTCGTGCTTCACGCAGACGGTCGCGCCGGTCAGGTGCGACAGGCGTGGCGCGGGGACCAGAGGGGTGCGCAGGACCTGCCCCCGAATGGTGGCGGCGGCGTTCTTCACGTCGTCGATGGTGATGGCAAAGTCTGCCAAGATGTCCTCCGGTTCTTCTTTTCGTCCCGTTCGTCAGACGCTGCGCGGCGTCAGCTCCCTCATGCCGAGAAGGCCTCCCGGACGAAAGATCAGAAACACCACCAGGGCGGCATAGAGCGCCATGTCCCGGGCCTCGATGGGTAGATAAGCGGACCAGAGGGTTTCGAACAATCCCACCGCGACTCCGCCCATGAGCGCGCCCGGAATCGAGCCGATGCCACCGATGATGGCGGCGATCAGCGCCTTCAGGCCATACTGGAACCCACCCGCGAAGCCGAGGCCGCCATATTGCGCGACGATCAGCATCCCTGAGAGGCCCGCCATGGCGCCCGCGAGCGCCAGGGTCTGCACGAGGAGCCGGTCGCCGTTGACGCCGAAGAGCGTGGCGGCGCGGGAATCGTCCGCATAGGCCCGCCAGGCGAGGCCGAACTCCGTGGCCTTCATGAGGAAGATCAGGCTCAGGGCTGCGAAGAGCCCGATGGAGGCGGTCACGAGGGAGATCGGCGTCAGGGTGACGAGGAAGTCGCCCGCCCGGGCGAGGGGCCATTGCTCCGACCAGACCGGCGGCAGCCAGACCGTGACCGGGCTCTGCACCAGCCTCAGATATTCCATCAGGAACAGGGACAGGCCGACCGTCGCGATCAGGCTCGGCTGGTTGCTGGCGGTCCTGATCCGGGCGATGGTGAAGACGCCGCCCACGGCGCCGTGCATCGCGGCCGCGAACAGGGCCGCGACGAGCCCTGCCGCGAGCCCGATCACGGGTGCGCTGATGCCGGCCATCAGCGCGATGGTGGCTCCCGCCACGGTGGCGGCGGAGCCCACCGCCGCCAGTTCTCCGAAGGCGAGGTTGATCCGCCCGCTGAGGCCGAACACGAGCGCATAGGCGACCGCGAGGAGAGCGTAAATAGCCGTGCGGGGCAGGCTCGCGACGAGCTGCTGGAGCGAATAGGCGGCTCCTGCCGGGATCTCGACCACCTCCGCCAGGGGCGGGCTGCCCGGGTCGTTCGCGACGCCCTCGGGAGTGTCGATGTAGTAATGCTTGAGGAAATAGAGGCTGGCCCCGGAGAGGGGCCCGGTCTCGGTCGCGAGGGCCGTCAGGTCCGCCTTGTCGGGCGACAGCCCCTCGGCCGCGAACCGGCAGAGGACGAACCGGTCGAGGGGCGGCCGGTCAGGGGATTCGGCCGCATAGAAGATTACGAGGCTGTAGGGAGCCTGCCCCCGCTCCACCCGCTGGACCATGATGCGCGCTCCCGGATTGAGGGCCGGCAGGGCGGTGCGGCAGACCCGGGTCTGCTCCGCGTCGATCGAGAGGGCGCAGCCGGACAGGAGCGCCAAGGCCGCTCCAAGCAGGGCGAGGCGCCATGCTCGAAACGGGCCGGGGCGCGCCATGGAGGGCGATCAGCCCTGGGCCTTCAGCTTCTCGGCGACCCTTGGGGCGAAATAGGTGAGGATGCCGTCCGCCCCCGCGCGCTTGAAGGCCAGGAGGCTTTCCATCATGGCCTTCTCGCCGTCGAGCCAGCCATTCGCGGCCGCGGCCTGGATCATCGCATACTCGCCCGAGACCTGATACGCGAAGGTCGGAACCGCGAAGGTGTCCTTCACGCGCCGGACGATATCGAGATAGGGCAGGCCGGGCTTGACCATGATCATGTCGGCGCCCTCGTCCAGATCGAGAGCGACCTCGCGCAGGGCCTCGTCGGAATTGGCCGGGTCCATCTGGTAGGTCCGCTTGTCGCCCACGAGGGTCGCGCTGGTTCCGATGGCGTCCCGGAACGGGCCGTAGAAGGCCGAGGCGTACTTGGCCGCATAGGCCATGATCTGCACGTCCTGGAATCCGGCCTCGTCGAGGGCCTGCCGGATCGCGCCGACCCGGCCGTCCATCATGTCCGAGGGGGCGATGACGTCCGCCCCGGCCTCGGCCTGGAGCACGGCCTGGCGGGCAAGCAGCGCCACCGTCTCGTCGTTGAGGATGCGCTCGCCGTCCATAACGCCGTCATGGCCGTGGCTCGTATAGGGGTCGAGCGCCACGTCCGTGACGATGCCGATCTCCGGCACGGCCCGCTTGATCTCGCGCACCGCGCGGCACACCAGGTTGCGGGCATTCAGGGATTCCGAGCCGGTCGGGTCACGCAGGGAAGGGTCCGTGTTGGGGAACAGTGCGAGCGCTGGAATGCGCAGGGCCGCGGCCCGCTCGGCCTCGCGGACGGCCTCGGCGACCGTCAGCCGCTCGACGCCCGGCATGGACGGCACCGCCTCGCGTCCGCTCGTACCTTCGGTGAGGAAGATTGGCCAGATCAGGTCGTCGGTCGTGAGCACGTTCTCCCGCACGAGACGCCTCGACCACTCCGCCTTCCGGTTGCGTCGCAGGCGCTGGGGCAGCGACAGGGACGGCGCGGCGGCGTGGGGGGCAGGGCGGTGCAGGGGAGACAGCTTCGACATGGATCCTGGTCCGGGGCCGGCTTCGCGCGCCGGCGAACGGCAGAGGGTTAGCACATTTGAGCGAGTCTAAAAAAGGTCCCGGCGCCGCATGAGAGGGTTGCGACGCGAGGGCCCCGCCTCCAAGCTAGGCCGCAGGTGTGTTTGAAGGTGCGATTGACGGCCCCGCAGGCTCTTGTTTTATGCCCGGCGGATCAAAGGACGGAAGGCCTCCCATGGACCACAGCACGGACATCCTCTGCGAGCGGCAAGGGGCGGCGGGCCTCGTCACGCTCAACCGGCCCCGGGCTCTGAATGCCCTCAACCTCGGCATGGTCGAGGAGATGACCCGGGCGCTGGAAGCCTGGGCGAAGGACCCCACCGTCACGCGGGTCGTCGTCACGGGAGCGGGCGAGAAGGCCTTCTGCGCCGGCGGAGACATACGCCACCTGACCGATCTCGGGCGGGAGGGGCGCAAGGCGGAGGCACTGTCCTTCTGGCGGGAGGAGTACCGGCTCAACGCGCTGATCAAAGATTACCCGAAACCCTACGTGTCGCTGATCGACGGCATCGTCATGGGCGGGGGCGTCGGCGTCTCGCTGCACGGCAGCCACCGGGTGGCGGGCGAGCGCTACCTCTTCGCCATGCCGGAGGTCGGGATCGGCTTCTTTCCGGATGTGGGCGCCACCTATGCGTTGCCGCGCCTGCCCGGCGAGACGGGCATGTATATCGCGCTGACGGGCGAGCGGATCCGCCGCGCCGACGCGGTCCTGCTGGGCCTCGTCACTCATGCGGTGGACAGCGGACGCATGGGGGAGGTGCGGGAGACCCTGATCGCCGGAACACCCGTGGAGGAGGCCCTGGCGGCGGCCTCCGCGGATCCGGGCCCGGCCCCGCTTGCGGCCCATCGTGAACTGATCGATTCCTGCTTCTCGGCCGAGAGCGTGCCGGCGATCCTCCGGCGCCTGGACGAGGCTGCCGGGAAGGGCTCGGACTACGCGGGCAGCCTTGCGGCCACCATCCGGACGAAATCCCCGACCAGCCTCTCGATCGCCTACGAACAGGTGCGGCGGGGGCGCTCCCTCGATTTTGTCGAAGCCATGCGGACCGAGTTCCGCATCGTGTCGCGGATCATCGACGGACACGACTTCTACGAGGGCGTCCGGGCGACCCTGGTCGACAAGGACGGGGCGCCCCATTGGCGGCCCGCGACCCTGGGCGATCTCGACCCGGCGACCGTAGAGGGCTATTTCGGCACTCTCGGCGCCGACGAACTGGAGATTGCCTGATGCCCCGTTCCGCCAGTCAGAAGGGCACCCTCGATCTGGCCAAGGACCATGCCTCGGACCGGATCGAGGAGCGGCCGGCCTCGCCCGGCGCCCTGCGCTGGGGGTTCGTCCTCACCTGGTACATGCGGATCCTCGCGATCCTGTGGATCATGAAGGGCCTGAGCGCCTGGGCGCTGATTCTCGGAATCTGGACGCCCGGCCATTTCGAGAGCCGCACCACCGGCTACCAGGCGACGATCATCTATTTCGCCGTCATCGACCTGATCGCCGCCGTCGGGCTGTGGATGGGAAGCTCCTGGGGCGGCATCATGTGGCTTTTGGCCGTCATGAGCCATCTGGTCCTCGCGGCCTTCTTCCCGAGCATCGTGTCCAGCGGGTTCCTGACGATCGCCTTCTTCCTCTCGCTGATCGCCTTCTATCTCGGCATCGCCTGGCTCGAGGCGCAGGAGAAATAGGCTCCGGTTTCCGTTGGGAAGAAGGCTTGGAGCGGTCATCCCGTCCGCGCTGGCAGAAAAAGAATCCCAAAAATAGGAACGCTCACGAAAGAGTGTATCCTGAATCACACAGGGTTGGGTTAGAACGCACAATTGCGGGATCGAAATCCCAAAGGAGCCCCGGAGGCGCCGGATTTGCCATAAATCGGCCCCGATGTTCCTTGTTTTCGATACCGTTCCTTAATTCAATCCCGGCATTTTCCGCTGAGATTGAAGGTGGTTAAGGAAAGAGTTCCTCTGCTTTCGCCCCGTTCTTGCAACAACCGGAAAAGCCTGCGCTCATGTTGTCCCGCCGCACCCTCCTGACAGGATCGCTCGCCCTCGTCTTCACGCCGGCCACGGCGGCCTTGGCTCAGCAATTTGCCGGGAACCAGGCCGAATGGTCGCAGAATTACGAGTCCGTGTCCCGCACCCGGGTTCAGCGCACCTCGACCCCGATGGTCTCCCAGGAAGCCCTGGCGGCCACCGAGCAGATGATCGAGTATTACCGCAACATCGCGGCGCGCGGCGGCTGGCAGCCCGTACAGGGTGTCCAGGGCCTGCGCGTCGGCTCGAAGAGCCCGGCCGTGGTTGCGCTGCGCCAGCGCCTCATCATCACGGGCGATCTTGATCCGGCGGCGGGCGAATCGCCGATCTACGATTCTTACGTCGAGGCCGCCGTGCGTCGCTTCCAGGCCCGCCACGGCATCAGCTCCACCGGCACCATGACGGCCTCGACGGTCGCGGCCATGAACGTGCCCGTGGACGTGCGCATCCGCCAGCTCGAGATCAACGTGGCGCGCCTGCGGACCCTGGTGGCCGGCGGCCTTCCCAACAGGTACGTGGTCGCCAACATCCCGGCCGCCCTGGTCGAGACCGTGGAGGGCGGGGTCGTCCACACCCGCCACGCCGCCGGCGTCGGCAAGAGCGACCGCCAGTCGCCGCTCCTGAACACCAAGGTGGTCGAGGTCAACTTCAACCCGTTCTGGACCGTGCCCGCTTCGATCATCAAGAAGGACCTGATCCCGAAGATGCAGAAGGAGCCGAACTACCTGACGGACAACAAGATCCGCATCTTCAACGGGAATACGGAGCTGAGCCCGAGCCAAGTCAACTGGTTCTCGGACGAGGCAACCCGCTACCGCTTCCGCCAGGATCCGGGCGGCGAGCTGAATTCCATGGGTTTTGTGCGCATCAATATTCCGAACCAGCACGGCGTCTACATGCACGATACCCCGTCGAAGGGCATCTTCGGCGACGATTTCCGCTTCGTATCCTCGGGCTGCATCCGCGTGCAGAACGTGCGCGACTATATCGAGTGGCTCCTGAAGGACACCCCCGGCTGGAGCCGCGAGCAGATCGATGCCGTCTTCAAGTCCGGCGAGCGTATCGATGCCCGCCTGGCGCAGCCGGTTCCGATCCACTGGATCTACATGACCGCCTGGGCGACGCCCGACGGCCTCGTGCAGTTCCGCGACGACATCTACAACAAGGACGGCCTCGGCAAGGCCATCCCGGTGGCGAGCCGCACCCCGACCGAGCCGGACGAAGAGATGTTCCTGCAGAACTGAGTGCTCAGCGCATTTTTCGACGAAGCGGATCCGTTTCGTCATTAAAAAATGCGGCAACCCAAAAAGAGAGCCGATGGCCCGCTTCACGGCGGGCCATTTTGTTTTTACGTACCGTGGCGGCTAAATAGCTGAGTCGGCGGTCGTCGTTCAGGCCTCGATTGGATTGTACAGTTTGGTGTAAAATCATGATTGTCAGGGACAGCAACGGCACGCAGCTTAACGAGGGCGATTCCGTCACGCTCATCAAGGACCTCAAGGTGAAGGGCACCTCCGTCACTCTGAAGCGCGGCACTCTCATTAAAAATATCCGCCTCACCGACAATGAGGACGAGGTCGAATGCCGGGCCGAGAAGGTGAAGGACCTCGTTCTGAGGACGGAGTTCTTGAAGAAGGCGTGAGCGTCCAAGGCCCCTGTTCGCGTCTGCGATCTTCGGATCCGCGCTTCGATACGACCCTTCCCTAAGGGGAAATTCTCTCGTCATCACCGGTCGGAGGCCGATCCTGATTCTCCGCTACGATGAGGATGTCGTCGCCATCGGTTGGGACCGTCGTTTCTGTCGCGATTTTCTGTCGCGATATTGAATATATAGATCAATGGCCAGCGCCGCATCCAGCGGGGGCCTTCCGAATCGCCAGACCGCATGTGAGGGCATCCAGCGGCAAAGGGCGGCTTGGCGCTCTTGCGCTCGGCATGATAAAGGCCCCGCAGGTCGGCGAAAGCTCTCCCGAGAGCGTCAGAAGGTTACATTCCTATGAGCGAAGCGGCACGCAGCCATCTGTCCAACTCCTTCTTCTCGGCAAGCCTCGCCGACAGCGATCCGGAGATCGCCCGCGCCATCGGGCTCGAGCTCGGGCGCCAGCGTGAGGAGATCGAGCTGATCGCCTCCGAGAACATCGTCTCCCGGGCCGTCCTGGAGGCCCAGGGCTCGGTGATGACCAACAAGTATGCGGAAGGCTATCCGGGCCGGCGCTATTATGGCGGCTGCCAGTTCGTCGACATGGCTGAGGAGCTCGCCATCGAGCGCGCCAAGCGGCTCTTCGACTGCAAGTTCGCCAACGTCCAGCCGAATTCCGGCAGCCAGGCCAATCAGGCGGTGTTCATGGCCCTGATGAAGCCCGGCGATACCTTTATGGGCCTCGATCTCGCCTGCGGCGGCCACCTGACCCACGGTTCCCCGGTCAACATGTCGGGCAAGTGGTTCAACGTGGTGAGCTACAAGGTGCGCGAGAGCGACCAGATCATCGACATGGACGAGGTCGCCGAACTCGCGCGCACGCATAAGCCCAAGGTGATCGTGGCCGGCGGCTCGGCCTATTCGCGCTTCTGGGACTTCGCCCGCTTCCGCGAGATCGCTGACGAGGTCGGGGCCTATTTCATGGTCGACATCGCGCATTTCGCCGGTCTCGTGGCCGGCGGGGCGCATCCCTCGCCGTTCCCCCATGCGCATGTGGTCACCACCACGACCCACAAGACCCTGCGCGGCCCGCGCGGCGGCATGATCCTCACCAACGAGGAGGATCTGGCCAAGAAGATCAACTCGGCCATCTTCCCGGGCCTCCAGGGCGGTCCGCTCATGCATGTGATCGCCGCGAAGGCGGTCGCTTTCGGCGAGGCCCTGCGGCCCGAGTTCAAGCTCTATGCCCGCTCGGTCGTCGAGAATGCCAAGGTCCTGGCCGACACCATGGTGTCGGGCGGCTACGCGATCGTGGCCGGCGGCACGGACAATCACCTGATGCTCGTGGACCTGCGGCCGAAGAAGCTCACCGGCAAGGCCGCCGAGGCGGCGCTCGGCCGTGCGCATATTACCTGCAACAAGAACGGGGTGCCGTTCGATCCCGAAAAGCCGATGGTGACCTCGGGCATTCGTCTCGGCACGCCGGCCGCCACCTCCCGCGGCTTCGGCATCGCCGAGTTCAAGAAGGTGGGCGAATTGATCGTCGAAACCCTGGACGGGCTCGCCCGGCAGGGGGACGAGGGCAATGCGGCGGTCGAGGCCTCGGTCAAGGACCGGGTCCACGAGCTGACCCGCCGTTTCCCGATCTACGGCTGAGCCCCGGACGACCGACATGCGGTGCCCCTATTGCGGGAGCCTGGACACGCAGGTGAAGGATTCCAGGCCGACGGACGATTCCTCGGCCATCCGCCGCCGGCGCGTCTGCCCCGATTGCGGCGGCCGGTTCACGACGTTCGAGCGCGTGCAGCTGCGCGAGCTCTTCGTCGTGAAGCGCTCCGGCCGGCGCGTGCCCTTCGACCGGGACAAGCTCGAACGCTCCGTGGAGGTCGCGCTGCGCAAGCGGCCGGTCGAGCCGGAGCGGGTCGAGCGGATGCTCAACGGCATCGTCCGCCAGCTCGAGAGCATGGGCGACGCGGACGTGCCGAGCGAGACGGTGGGGGAATTGGTCATGGAGGGGCTGAAGGGCCTCGACGACGTGGCCTATGTGCGCTTCGCATCCGTCTATAAGAACTTCCGCGAAGCCAAGGATTTCGAAGAGATTCTCGGCCGTCTGGCCAATGAGGAGCCCGAGGCGGAACCGTCCGGCCCGACGGGAAAAAGCCCCGCGCAGTCCGAGTGATGGCCGCATTCGATTCCCCCGGCACTACCACGCCCGACAGAGCCGCCCGGGACCGCCGCCTCATGGCGCTCGCGGTCGCGCTCGGCGCACGCCATCGCGGGCTGACCTGGCCGAATCCCGCCGTGGGCGCGGTGCTGGTGGACGAGGCGGATGGCGAGCCGCTGATCCTGGCCACCGGTGCGACCCAGCCCGGTGGGCGCCCCCATGCGGAGCGCGTCGCCCTCGCGGCGGCCGGAAGCCGGGCCCGGGGCGCGACCCTTTATGTCTCCCTGGAGCCCTGTTCCCATCATGGCAGGACGCCGCCCTGCGCCGATGCGGTGGTGGAGGCGGGCATCGCCCGAGTGGTCTCGGCTCTGCCGGATCCGGATCCGCGCGTCGCCGGGCGGGGCCACGATCGCCTGCGCCAGGCCGGGATCGCGGTCGAGGTCGGGTGCCTGGGCGAGGAGGCGCGCCGCGCCCATCGCGGCCACATCGTGCGGGTGACGCAAGGTCGCCCGGCCGTCACCGTGAAGCTCGCCCGGACCACGGAGGGCTTTGCGGGCGTGCGGCAGGGGCCGCGCCTGATGATTACCGGCGAGATCGCCAACGGCCGCGTCCACCTGAAGCGCGCCCATGCGGATGCGATCCTGGTCGGTCTCGGCACCATCCTTGCGGACGATCCGCTCCTCACGGTGCGACTGCCGGGGCTAGAGGGCCGCTCGCCGCTGCGCATCGTCCTGGACAGCAGCCTGCGCATCCCCCTGGGTGCCAAGGTGGTTGCCGGGGCGCGGGAGCATCCGACCTGGATCGTCGCGACCGAGGCGGCGCCCGTCGAGGCGGAGCGCGCCCTGACGGCCGCGGGGGTCGAGGTCCTGCGCGTGCCGGCGGACCCGGAGGGGCGCGTGTCCCTGCCGGACGCCCTGCGCCGCCTTGCCGAGCGGGGGCTCACGAGCCTCTTCTGCGAGGGCGGGCCGGCCCTGGCCGATGCCCTGGCGCAGCAGGATCTGGTGGACGAGCTCGTTCTCGTGACCGGCGGTTCCGGCCGGGGGCGGGGCGATGTGCCGGCTCTGGACTTGGCGCTTCAGGAAAGAATGGACGAGCTGCGTCTCGTCGGCGAGGAGCAGCTGGGCTCCGATCTGTTCATGTTCTGGGAGAAACCCTGATGTTCACCGGGATCGTCACCGATGTGGGTGAGGTCGTCGCCGCGGAGGGCGCGCAGGGGACCCTGCGCCGCCTGCGGATCAATGCGTCCTACGACCCGGCCTCCATTGCGCTCGGCGCCTCCATCGCGTGCGGCGGGCCCTGCCTCACGGTGGTGGCCGTCGGCCCGCGCGAGAACGGCTGCTGGTTCGACGTGGACGCTGCCAGCGAGACCCTGGAGCGCACCACGGTGCCGCACTGGGACGTGGGGACGAAGATCAACCTGGAGCGCTCCCTGAAGATCGGCGACGAGCTCGGCGGCCATATCGTCACGGGCCATGTGGACGGGGTCGCGACCATCGTGGCGCGAGAGGGGATCACGGCGAGCGACGATCCCTGGGGGCCGACGGCCCGGTTCTACATCAAGGCGCCCGCCGGGCTTGCGCCCTTCATTGCCGAGAAGGGCTCCGTCTGCCTCGACGGCACGTCCCTGACCGTGAATTCCGTCACGGAGGACGTGTTCTCCGTGCTGATCATTCCCCACACGCTGGCCGTCACGACCTGGGGCGAGCGTCAGGTCGGGGACCTCCTCAACCTGGAGGTGGATCTGATGGCGCGCTATGCCGCACGGCTTGCGGAGGCGCGCCGGGCGGGGTAGGGGACGCTCGACACCTTCCCTAGCGGTCCACCGCCTTCGTTCCCGAAAGCCGTGTGGACGCCTTCTCGGGGCGGCGGGCGTGAAGCCCGCCCGTCTCGGCGGCGCCCCGGCATGTTCCGGACCCTCCCTCGGGATGGCGAAGGCTCAGGACCGGGGCTCTGGCCCTCCGACAGTTTTAGAACGGTTTTCCGATGGTCGCTCATTCAGCAAAGTCTTCCGCCTCCCGTCCGCCCGTTCCCGGCGCCCGCATCCTGATCGTGGAGGCCCGCTTCTACGACGACATCGCGGACGAGCTGTTGCGCGGCGCCCGGCAGGCGGCCGAGGAGGCCCAGGCCAGCGTCGACGTGCTGACCGTCGACGGCGCGCTCGAGATCCCGGCGACCATGGTGATCGCCCTCGATGCCGCCGCCAAGGCCGGCCGGCCCTATGACGCCGTCGTGGCGCTGGGCTGCGTCATCCGCGGCGAGACGGGACATTACGACATCGTGGCCGGCGAGAGCGCCCGCGCCCTCATGGACCTGTCGGTGGAGCGCCGCATCCCGCTCGCCAACGGCATCCTGACCGTCGAGAACGAGGAGCAGGCCTGGACCCGCGCGCGCGTCAAGGAATTGAATAAGGGCGGGGGCGCGGTGGACGCGGCTCTCGCGGTCCTGCGTATTCAGCGGAAAGTCCAGGAGGCCTGATCATGGCGAAGCCCGCAGAGCGTTCGGCCGCGCGCCTCGCAGCCGTGCAGGCCCTCTACCAGATGGACGTGTCCGGCAAGGGCGTGATCGATGCGCTCGCCGAGTTCGAGGCCTTCTGGATCGGCCGCGAGGTCGAGGGAATCGAGTTCCAGCCCTCGGACATCGAATTCTTCCGCAACATTCTCTCGGGCGTAGTGCAGAATCAGCGCGCCATCGACGTGAAGGTCGACAGGGCGCTCGCGGACGGCTGGCCCCTGAAGCGGGTCGAGGCGGTGCTGCGCGCCATCCTCCGGGCCGGGGGCTACGAGCTGATGTTCCGCAAGGACGTGCCGGCCCGGGTAGTGATCACCGAATATGTGGACGTGGCCCACGGCTTCTACCACGAGGACGAGCCGGGCCTCGTGAACGCCGTTCTCGACACGCTCGCCCGGGACGTGCGGGCCGGCGAGTTGGAGAAGAAGTCCGCCGGGCACCCGAAGCGGTAGCCCGGACCGGAACGAGGCAGGACGGCCCATGACATCCGCGCCGCGCCCCTCCGAGGATGCCCTCATCGCCCGCTTCTTCGCCCCGCTCGCAGCGGCGGGCGGTCTCGGCCTGAAGGACGACGCAGCCTGCATCGCGCCCCGCCCGGGGCACGACATCGTCCTCACGACCGATGCCCTCGTCGAGACGGTCCATTTCCTCCCCGGCGACCCGCCCGGCTCCGTGGCGCGCAAGGCGCTCGGCGTGAACGTGTCCGATCTTGCGGCCAAGGGCGCCGAGCCGGTGGGTTTCCTGCTCGCCCTGGCCCTGCCGGAGGACTGGACGGAGGCCTGGCTTTCCGCCTTCGCGGCCGGCCTCGGCGAGGCCGCCGGAGATTTCGGGTGTCCGCTCCTCGGCGGCGACACCGTGAAGGCGAGGGGAGCGCTCACCCTCACGGTCACGGCGCTCGGCGAGGTGCCTGCGGGCCGCATGGTGCCGCGCACGGCCGCGAAGGCGGGTGACATCCTCTGCGTGACCGGCACCATCGGCGACGGCGCCCTCGGACTCGACCTGCGCAAGGATCCGCCCTGGGCCGCCGGGCTCAGCCAGGGCGAGCGGGATTTCCTGGCCGCCCGCTATCTCCACCCCCAGCCGCGGCATCGGCTTGCGGCGGCCCTGCGCGACCAGGCCCGCGCCGCCATGGACGTGTCGGACGGGCTCGTGGGCGATCTTTCCAAGATGCTGCGGGCGAGCGGCGCCTCGGCGGTGGTGGATCTCGACCGGGTTCCCCTGTCGCCGGCAGCCGCCAGGGCCGTGAGCGCCGATCCCGACCTCATCGACCGGATCGTCACGGGCGGAGACGATTACGAGATTCTCTGTGCGGTCCCGGAAAAAAACGTCGACAGCCTGCGCGCCGCAGCCGAAAGGTGCGGCATGGCGCTGTCCATCATCGGTCGAGTCGTGTCAGGGCACGAGGCGCCGGTCTTTCGGACGGAAACAGGCGAAAGACGATACGATGGCGGCTCCTTCTCTCACTTCTGACATGGCGGTTCCGGCTGCGGGCGACAATCTTGCCAAACGGAACGCCCTCGTCCTCGCCTGCGCGCAGGCCCTGGGCGGTGCGAACCCGGCCATCGTGGTCTCCCTCGGAGGCCTCGTCGGGCAGGCCCTGGCCGAGAACAAGGAACTGGCGACCCTTCCCGTGAGCCTCACCAATCTGGGGCTCGCCCTGGGGACCATCCCGGCCGCCATGCTCATGCGCCGGGTCGGCCGGCGCAGCGGCTATATCGTCGGCGCGGGCATCTGCGTCTTCGCGGGCTGCCTTGCGGCGTTCGGCATCGCGTCCGGCAGCTTCATGGTCTTCTGCCTCGGCACCTTCATCTCGGGCTTCTACGGCTCCTTCGTCCAGAGCTACCGCTTCGCCGCGACGGATGCGGCCTCCGACGCCTTCAAGCCTCGGGCCATCTCGTGGGTCATGACGGGCGGGCTCGCGGCCGGGATCATCGGGCCGCAGACGGTGATCTGGACCCGCGACCTGATCCCGACCGCCCCCTTCGCAGGCGGGTTCCTGGGGCAGGCGAGCCTCGCGCTCCTGTCCCTCGGGGTCGTGTCCCTCCTGCGGACCCCGCCTGCGGCTTCGGCGCCCAAGGCAGGCTCCGGAGCAGCCGGCGGGCGGCCGCTCAAGGAGATCGTCTCCCAACCGCGCTTCATCGTTGCCGTAGCGGCAGGCCTCGTCTCCTACGGGCTGATGAGCTTCATCATGACGGCCGCGCCCCTGGCGATGATCGGCTGCGGGCATCCGGTGGGGACCGCGGCGCTTGGCATTCAGTGGCATATCCTCGCCATGTTCGGCCCGAGCTTCTTCACGGGCCGCCTCATCGGGCGCTTCGGCAAGGGGACCGTGACGGCCGCGGGCCTCCTGCTGATCGCCCTGGCGGCCGCCATCGGGCTCTCGGGCCTGACCGTCGCGCATTTCTGGGGAACCCTCATCCTCCTTGGAGCCGGCTGGAATTTCGGCTTCATCGGCGCGACCGCCCTGGTGACCGACTGCTACCGGCCCGAGGAACGGTCAAAGGTGCAGGCCGCCAACGACTTCCTTGTCTTCGGCGCGGTTGCGGTTGCGTCCTTCTCGTCGGGCACGCTCCTGAATTCCGGAGGCTGGGAGAGCGTGAACTGGCTCGTCTTCCCGCCCGTTATCGTGGCGCTGATCCTGCTCGCGTGGCAGAAAAACCGAAAAGTTCCCGTGCCGGCCTGAAGTCTTCCTGTGAGTCATGCGGAAGTTGCGTTGCAGGCTGCCTTGATTTTTGGCAGCGTTTGCGGACTTCGCTGGGGGTAAGGGCCGATCAAGGCCGACAATCAGGCCTTGAGAGCGGCATTCTGCTTCCCATAACAAGGATGGCACAATGGCACTCACCCTGATTATTTTGGGCGGCCTTCTTTCGATCGTTTATGGCCTCTGGGCCATCAACGACGTGATGAAGCGCGACGCCGGCTCACAGCGCATGCAGGAGATCGCAGCCGCGATCGCCGAAGGCGCCAAGGCCTATCTGCGCCGGCAATACATGACCATCGCCATCGTCGGCGTGGTGCTCTTCGTCATCATCGCCTATCTGCTCGGCATCCGGGTCGCCATCGGTTTCGCCATCGGCGCCATCCTGTCCGGAGCCGCAGGCTTCATCGGCATGAACGTCTCGGTCAGGGCCAATGTGCGCACCGCACAGGCGGCTACCCAGTCTCTGGGCGGCGGCCTCGACGTGGCCTTCAAGGCGGGCGCCGTCACGGGCCTGCTGGTGGCGGGCCTCGCGCTTCTCGGCGTTGCCCTTTACTTCGGCTATCTCACCCGCATCGCGGGCCTCGCGTCGGGAAGCCGCGAGGTGATCGACAGCCTCGTGGCCCTCGGCTTCGGCGCCTCGCTCATCTCCATCTTCGCCCGTCTCGGCGGCGGCATCTTCACCAAGGGCGCCGACGTGGGCGGCGATCTCGTGGGCAAGGTCGAGGCCGGCATTCCGGAGGACGACCCGCGCAACCCGGCCACCATCGCGGACAATGTGGGCGACAACGTGGGCGACTGCGCCGGCATGGCGGCGGACCTTTTCGAGACCTACGCGGTGACGGTGGTCGCCACCATGGTGCTCGCGGCGATCTTCTTCGCCGGCCAGCCCATCCTCGAATCGATGCTGCTCTATCCGCTCGGCATCGGGGCGGCCTGTATCGTGACCTCCATCATCGGCACGTTCTTCGTGAAGCTCGGACAGAACGAGTCGATCATGGGCGCCCTCTACAAGGGCCTGATCGCGACCGGCATCCTGTCGATCGTCGCCATCGCGCTCGTGACCTACTTCACCATCGGGTTCGGCCCGGTGGCCGGCACCTCCTACACGGGCCAGGCTCTGTTCTGGTGCGCCGTGGTGGGGCTCGCCGTGACGGCGCTCATCGTCGTCATCACCGAGTTCTACACGGGCGTCGGCTTCCGGCCGGTTCGGTCCATCGCCCAGGCCTCGGTGACGGGTCATGGCACCAACGTGATCCAGGGCCTCGCGGTGTCGCTCGAATCGACCGCGCTGCCGGCTCTCGTGATCATCGCGGGCATCATCATCGGCTATATCCTGGCGGGCCTCTTCGGCATTGCCATCGCGGTCACGGCCATGCTGGCGCTCGCCGGCATGATCGTGGCGCTCGACGCCTTCGGTCCGGTGACCGACAACGCGGGCGGCATCGCCGAGATGGCCGGTCTGCCCAAGGAGGTGCGCAAGTCCACCGACGCGCTCGACGCGGTCGGCAACACCACGAAGGCCGTGACCAAGGGCTATGCCATCGGTTCGGCCGGCCTCGGCGCGCTAGTGCTGTTCGCCGCCTATACGTCGGACCTCAACTACTTCACGCAGAACGCGGCGACCTACCCGTATTTCCAGGGCGTGACGCCGGACTTCTCGCTCGCCAACCCCTACGTGGTCGTGGGCCTGCTCTTCGGCGGTCTCATCCCGTTCCTGTTCAGCGGCATCGCCATGACAGCCGTCGGACGGGCGGCCGGTGCGGTGGTCGAGGAGGTGCGGCGGCAGTTCCGCGAGAAGCCGGGCATCATGGCCGGGAAGGATCGGCCCGATTACGGGCGCGCGGTGGACATGCTCACCCGTGCGGCCATCAAGGAGATGATCGTCCCGTCGCTGCTGCCCGTGTTGGCGCCCATCGTGACCTACTTCGTGGTCTATGCGATCGCCGGCAAGAGCCAGGCCTTCTCGGCGGTCGGCGCCATGCTGCTCGGTGTGATCGTCACCGGCCTCTTCGTGGCGATCTCCATGACGTCGGGCGGCGGCGCCTGGGACAACGCGAAGAAGTCCTTCGAGGACGGCTTCACGGATGCGTCCGGCACCACGCACCACAAGGGCTCCGAGGCCCACAAGGCCTCGGTCACCGGCGATACCGTCGGCGACCCCTACAAGGACACGGCGGGCC
>Ga0065721_10003746_pt1 | contig 89830 bp, 80 predicted proteins | sample Mesricmetagenome_FD_59108 | JGI IMG/M metagenome (GOLD analysis project Ga0065721, IMG submission 59108) | Mesophilic microbial community from rice straw/compost enrichment Sample: eDNA_1 v2 (version 2) | ecosystem: Engineered > Solid waste > Grass > Composting > Bioreactor | place: USA: Davis... | reverse complement strand
GCCGTTGCCGTGATGCTCGTTGAGACGCGCGGAGCGCTCGAGCAGGCGGCTGTGGAGGTAGAACACGTCGCCGGGATACGCCTCACGGCCGGACGGGCGCTTGAGGAGCAGCGAGACCTGGCGGTAGGCGACAGCGTGCTTCGAGAGATCGTCAAACACGATGAGCGCGTCCATGCCATTTTCCATGAACCACTCACCCATCGCCGCACCGGCGAACGGCGCGATGTATTGGTTCGTGGCGCTGTCGGAGGCCGGCGCGGAAATGATAATCGTGTATTTGAGGGCGTCGTGGTCCTCGAGCGTCTTCACGACGCGGGCGATGTTCGCGTTCTTCTGACCGACCGCGACGTAGATCGAATACATCGGGCGGAAATCCTTGTCGCCCGAGGCCTCGGCGGCCTTGTTGGCCTGCGCCTGGTTGATGATCGTGTCGATCGCGATCGTCGTCTTGCCGGTCGCGCGGTCACCGATGATGAGCTCGCGCTGACCGCGGCCGATCGGAATCATCGCGTCGATTGCCATGATACCGGTCTGCACCGGCTGGCTGACGGATTTGCGCTTGATGATGCCGGGCGCGATTTTTTCGACCGGACGGAATTCCTTCGCATCGATCGGGCCCTTGCCGTCGATCGGCTGGCCGAGCGCATCCACCACACGGCCGAGCAACTCCTTGCCGACCGGCGCCTGGAGCAGCTTGCCGGTCGTCTTGACCTCGTCGCCTTCGCGGACGTGCGTGTAGTCGCCGAGCACGACCGCGCCGACCTCGGTTTCCTCGAGGTTCAGGGCGATGCCGTAGAGGCCGCCCGGAAATTCGATCATCTCGTTGAGCATCGCGCCGCTGAGACCTTCAATGCGGGCGACACCGTCACCGATTTCGCGGACAACGCCGACGTTGGTCTTTGAGGTGGCGGCGCTTTGGATGCCCTCAATCTTGGATTCGAGTTCCTGGAGAATGCTGCTCATGGCGGAATTAGAGTTGCTGTTTCAGAGTCTGGAGCCGGTTGAACACCGAGCCGTCCCACACGTCGCTGCCGACCTGCACGCGCAGGCCGCCAAGGAGGCCGGGATTCGTTTTGAATTCAATGGTGATGTCGGAGCCGAAGCGGCTGCGAAGATCGTTTTCGAGATGCGCGCTTTCGGTGGGATCCAGCGGAACGGCGCTCTCGATGATTGCGTGACGGCGCTGGAGTTCGAGACGGACGAGGCGCGCGTATTCCTTTAGAATCTGGACGTAGCCGCGCGGCTTCTCGGCGATCAGCCGGTCGGAATACGCGGCGACCTTCTTCGGATCGAGACGACCGTCCGTGAGGCTGACCTTGAACAGCTCTCGGGCGAAGCGGCGGGATTCCTTGCTGATCTTCATCGAGGTGGCGGCTAGACGGCGAGCTGTGCGGCGGTCTCTTCGTTGAGACGCTTCTGGTCTTCGGGAGTGAGAACCTTGCCGGTGACCTTCGCGGTGGTGTTCACCACGAGGCCGACCATTTCCTTCTTCACCTCGTCGACCATGCGGTTGCGCTCGTTCTCGATATCGGCGCGGGCCTTGGCGATGATGTCCTCAGCCTGGCGGATGGCGTTCTGCGCTTCACGCTGGCTGAGAGCCTCGGCGCTCTTGCGCGTCTCCTCGATGAGAGCGGCGGCCTCGGCGTTCGCCTTCTTGAGAATCTCGGCGTAGTTCTTCTCGGCCTCGGCGAGCTGCTGCTTGATCTTCTCTGCGTTTGCCTGGCCTTCCTCGATGCGGCGGCGGCGCTCCTCAAGCACCTTCACGAGAGGACCGAAGGCATACTTGCTCAGGATTCCGTAAACGATCAGGAAGAGCACGACCTGGGCGAGAAACTTCGGCCAGGAGACTCCGAAATTGAACAAAAGCTGGTTGATGGCATCCATGGAAAATCGAGCCGCGAAGGGTGGTTGCCGGAGCCGCCCCGGTTCGTCGCCGGGGCGGCTCGGCGACAGGGATCAGGCGCCTGCGAAAGCGCGGATGAGTGCGTAAATGGCGATAGCTTCGGCCAGCGCCATGCCGATGATCGCGAGCGTCAGCACGCGACCGAAGGCCCCGGGGTTGCGGCCGACGGCCTCGACGGCGCGCGCGCCAATGAGACCGATGCCGATGGCGGCTCCGGCGCCGGCAATACCGAGCGTGAAGCTGCCCGTGATGCCGCCAGCGGCTTCCACTGCTGCTGCAAGAATGGGATACATGTTGTTGTTTTCTTTCCGGTTGGGTGTTTCACGCCGCCGCCCGCAGTTTGCCCACGGTCCCGACAGCGAAAGGGTTCGTCAGTGATGGGCTTCCTCTTCGTCGTGGGTGGTCGAGAGCTGGATGTAGACCGCGCACAGGAGCACGAAGACCAGCGCCTGCAGGAGGCCGACAAGCAGCTCGAGGAAATAAAAGGGAATGGGAACGACGACGCTGGAGAGATAGGCCACCCACTTGGGCAGGCCGAGATCATTGCCGAGCGTGATCATTGTCGAGAGCAGGTTCTCACCCGCGAAAACGTTTCCGAAAAGTCGCAGCGAGAGCGACACCGGACGAAAGGCGATCGAGATGACTTCGATGATTCCGACGAAGAAGAAGATCGGCGCGAGCGCAATGGCCATGAAGCCCTTTAAGCCACCCTTGACTCCGAAGATGTGCTTGATGGTGCCACCGACCCCCATCTCGCTGATCGTCCAGTAAACCCACAGCAGCATGAACACGGTGGCCATGCCGAGCGTGGTGTTCAAATCAGCGGTCGCCGGACGCAGCAACGGAAACTCGACGTGCTCGTAGGAAAGAAACGCGCCGGGACGCTCCTGCCCCCAGCCGATCGAGCCGACGCCCGGGAGCAGACCGAACCAGTTCGAAACGAGAATGTAGATGAAGAGCGAGGCGAGCAGCCCGAACGTGCGGGCGATCATGTGCTTGCCGACGATGCCTTCCATCATCTCGTAGATGCCGTGGAAGAGCGCCTCGAAGAGATTCTGCGTGCCGTGAGGAACCAGCTCGAGGTGGCGGGTCGCGGCGCGGGCGAAGCCGAGAATGATGCCCACCACGATCGTGGCGACGAGCAGCGAGTTGGTCAGCCATTCGAGGTAGGTTTCTCCGTAAAACTCCTCGAAGACGGACTGCGCATTCAGCGGGATCGCCGCGGCCAGAAGTGCGTCAAATTTCATTGAACAAAAATCGGGTGACGTCTCCCCTTCGATGGAAAACGCAACCGGCCCCGCATGGCCCGATGGCCGCAGGAAACCGGTGGCGACGCAAAACGAGGGAGCGCGCGTCGGCGAAATGGATAGCCGAGCCATGACCGATGACAAGACTATTTGTGAAAGTTTTCACAAAGTCGTTGTCCGGAGGCGTTTTCATCGGGGGGAATGGGAGTCCGACGAACTATCGAATCCCTTCACGGGATGCAACCCCTGATCCACTCCGACCTGGCCCAATACTTTCGGCCGCAGGGCGGTCCGTGGCGCGATCAGATTGCGATCACGCGGCCGGCGGATGGCGGCCCTCTCACAAAGAGCCCTCCCAGCCCACGCCGCGGCGCAATGCCTGCGCAGCTGGAGACAGCCAGTAATTCCGGCGGATGCGTGGGGCCCGTCGAAGACGTGGCGCAATACGGAAGCGCCGCGGAGTTGGTGGAATTCGGAACGACGGAGGAATTCTCCACAGCCTCCACGAAGGCTGTGCCGGGACCGCCGACGGCATCGATCCCCAAGTCCGTCGACGAACGCCGCGCGTCCACGTCGCCGACAAACAGCGAGCAGACAAAAAGTCCGGCGGAGCAAAGCAGCGTGGTCATTGGAGACGATGACCATTCTGGCAATGCACACCCGGATGTCATGCAAAACGTGCAGGCATTCGCGAGGCCAACCTCGCCCCAGCCAAATGAACCGCCGGATTTCCTCCTTCTCATGGAAGCGCGCGACGGTTTATTCAGACACCCGCCCAATGCTGTCCGTCATCATTCCGATCTACAACGAGCGCGAAACCGTGCGGCCGCTCTATGAGGCCACTGCAAAAGTGATGCGCGAGATCGGCCAGCCATGGGAGATCCTGTTCATCAACGACGGCTCCCACGATGGCAGCGAGCAGGTGCTGGACGAGATCGCCGCCGAAACACCCGAGGTCAAGGTGCTGCACTTCCGCCGCAACTTCGGGCAGACCGCCGCGATGATGGCAGGCTTTGACCACGCGCGCGGCGACATCGTCATTCCAATGGATGGCGACTATCAGAACGACCCCGAGGACATTCCAAAGCTCCTCGCGAAGCTTGACGAAGGTTACGACGTCGTCTCCGGCTGGCGCCGCGACCGGCAGGACAATGCCATCCAGCGAAACATTCCCAGCATCATGGCGAACAAGCTCATCTCGTTCGTCTCCGGCGTGCGGCTGCAGGACTTCGGATGTTCGCTGAAGGCCTACCGCCGCGACGTGATCGCGGACGTGCGCCTCTACGGCGAGATGCACCGGTTCCTGCCCGTCTACACGAGCTGGCACGGCGCGAAGATCACCGAGGTCGTCGTGAATCACTTCGCGCGCCGCGCGGGCAAATCGAAATACGGGCTCGAGCGCGTGATGAAGGTGCTGCTGGACCTGATGGTCGTGAAGTTTCTCGACCGGCACGCGCAAAAGCCGATGTATGTCTTCGGCCTCGTCGGCTTCATCATGCTCGCAATTTCCGCCGGCTTTGGCCTGTGGGCGGTGGGACTCAATATTTTTGCCGGGAAGCCGTTCATCACGACTCCGCTGCCGCTCATGACCGTCTTCACCATGATGACCGGCATCATTTGCATTCTCATGGGCCTGCTCGCGGAAATGATCACCCGCACGTTCTACGAATCGCAGGGCAAGCGGATCTACCTCGTGCGCGAGACCCGGAATGTGGATGTTTGAGAGCGCGGGAGACGGGAAGGCCGTGATGATTTCCAGCCCCTTCCAGTTCTCCGGCTCCGACGCTCATCCCTCGTTACCATGTGCGGGATAGCCGGCTTCGTCGGTCGCGGAGAGCGCGACGACCTGCAGCGAATGACGCGCGCGATCGCGCACCGCGGCCCGGATGCCGAGGATTTCTGGATCGACGCGGAACGCGGCATCCATCTCGGTCACCGGCGCCTGTCCATCGTCGATCTCGCCGGTGGCGGCCAGCCGATGTGGACGGCCGACGCGCAGATCGGCGTCGTCTTCAACGGCGAGATCTACAACCACGCCGAATTGCGCGAGGAGTTGAAGGCGCTCGGCTGCATCTTTCAAACGGACCACTCCGACACGGAAGTTCTGCTGCACGCCTACCGCGAGTGGGGCGATGATTTCGTAAATCGCCTCGACGGAATGTGGGCGTTCGCGATCTGCGACCTCGGTCGCGGAAGGCTGTTTCTCAGCCGCGACCGCTTCGGCAAGAAGCCGCTGTATTGGTTTCACGAGCAGGGAACCTTTGCGTTCGGATCGGAACTCACCGCGCTCGTCGCACATCCTGCCTGCCCCCGCTCGGTATCGCCGCTCGCGCTGAAGAAATTCTTCGCCTACGCGCTCATCCCCGCGCCGCGTTCGATCCTCGACCGTGTCTGGAAACTCCCCGCCGGCCACAACCTCGTCTTCGACCTCCGCCAGCAAACGCCTCACATCTCGAAATACTGGGACTTCGTGCTCGAGCCGGCGGAGCCGGAGAAATCCGACGATGCGCTCGCCGACGAGCTGTTGTCCCTGCTCGACGCCGCGGTGAAGCGGCGGCTCATGTCGGATGTTCCGCTCGGCGTCTTCCTCAGCGGCGGCATTGACTCCTCGCTCGTCACCGCGCTGGCGACGCGACATGTCGACGCCGGCTCACTGCGGACGTTCAGCATCGGATTCACCGAGGCCTCATTCGACGAACTCTCGTGGGCGAACAAGGTCGCAGGTCTGCTCGGGACGAACCACCAGACCGAGGTGCTCGATCTCGATCGCGCGCTCGAAGTGCTGCCGGAAATCTTCGACAAACTGGACGAGCCTCAGGGCGATGGTTCGCTGCTGCCCACGTGGCTGCTGAGCCGGTTCACGCGGCGCCACGTCACGGTCGCCCTCGGCGGCGACGGCGGGGATGAGCTGTTCGCCGGATACGATCCCTTCCTCGCCCTGCGGAAAGCCGAGACCTATGCGAAATTGGTGCCGCGTCCGGTGCACCTCGCGATCCGGTTGCTCGCGAACCGGCTGCCGGTTTCCCATGAAAACATCAGCCTCGATTTCAAGATCAAACGCACCCTGCGAGGACTGAGCCATTCGCCGTCACTGTGGAATCCCGTCTGGCTCGGCGCACTCGAGCCGTCGGAGATCGGCGAATTTCTCGGAGATCCCCTGCCGGTCGAGGAACTCTACAGCGAGGCGGTCGAACTTTGGGACGCGTGCCCGCAACGCGACGTCGTCGATCGCACACTCCAATACTACACAAAGATCTATCTGCAGGACGGCATTCTCGCGAAGGTCGACCGGGCCAGCATGATGAACAGCCTCGAAGCGCGCGCGCCGTTGCTGGACCTCGCACTGGCCGACTTCGCGCGCCGGCTTCCGCATCGCTTCAAACTTCGCGGCAGAATCACGAAATTCATGCTCAAGCATGCCGCGACGCGGGTCCTGCCGCCGGAAATCGTCCACCGGAAAAAGAAGGGCTTCGGCTCGCCAATCGGTCCCTGGTTTCGCACCGGCCGGCTGCGGGTCGGGAGCAGGGCCCCGTTCGTCCAGTCGCGCTTCGCGGCACACCGGGCCAACCGGAGCGACGAACGCCTCTTTCTATGGTGTCAGCACGTGTTCGAGGAATGGCAGTCGCGCCGACTCCCCGGCGGAGTCACTCCCGCGTCGCCCTGACCTGAAACGACGATTTCGCTCCGAGCGGCGACGCGGCGGTGGATTTTAGATTCAGCTTCAGGATGAAGAGATCCCCTTGCAAGTCGACGGACCCGGTGAGCTTGGTCGAGGTTCCCTTGATCTTCCCGGAGGCGGACAGGTTCTGCTTGAGAGGACCAACGAACGTTGCCGAGCCCGTGAATTCCCCCTTGTAGCGGAATTTCTTCGAGGCTTGAGGAACACGCCCCTTGTTGGGTCGCAGATTCCCTGGAAACGCCTGTCCGTTCACGGTGACGGTCAAGGAGTTGTCTTCCCGAAAATCCAGCACGAGGTTCACCTTTTCGCCGCCGCCGGACGCGTTCACGGTCGTTCGTGCATCGTAGGGACCGCCGGTCTGCTCCGTTTGAACATGCGCCTTGATCTTCTTTTTCTTCGGTCGGGCCGACGGCACCTTCCGGGTGCAGTCCCCTCGAAAACTTCCCTGAAACGGCTGTCGCGCCTCGACCGTCGGAAGGATCATTCCGCTGAGCAGAACCGCCACCAATGCGGCAACGGAGGAAATTCGAGTTCTCATGGCAACCTCCGAGTTGAAGCTTATCGTCTGCCGGCATATGGTCAACAGCAATTCGACCGGTTCGCCCTTGATGCCGGAGAGCCGCACCCGCAGGATGCGCAGCCAGACCGGCACCTCCGTTGAGACCACTTCGTATTCTCTGCCTGAACTATGAATACCCGCCCGTCGGAGGCGGCGGCGGTCGCGTGGCGCACCGAATCAATGCCGGTCTCGCGGCGCGCGGTCATGAAGTGCGTGTCCATACCGCCGGCCTCAAGCACCTCCCTCCCCGCGAAACGGTGGATGGGGTGGAAATATTCCGCACGCCCTCGTTCCGAAAGAAGGAGGACACCTGCACGGTGCCGGAAATGGCCCTCTACATTGCGACGAACGTGCTGCCCACCCTGGGCCACATTCGCCGCTGGCAGCCGGACGTGATCCATGCGCACTTCGCAGTTCCCACGGGCGTCGTCGCCTACAAGGCATCGCTTCTTACCGGCACTCCCTACGTGCTTACCGCGCATCTCGGCGATGTGCCGGGAGGCGTTCCCGAGCAGACGGCCGGATTGTTTCGATTCGTCGAACCCTTTACGCGCCCGATCTGGAAGCGTGCATCCGCAATCACCGCCGTCAGCACGTTCGTCGCGGATCTCGCGGAAACGGCCTATCATCGGCGTCCCGAAGTCGTGCTCAACGGCATTCCCCGCGGTCCGCGCCCGGAAATCCGGCTGCAGTCCCCTCCCCGCATTCTCATGGTCGGACGTCTGAGCGTGCAGAAAAACCCGGTGCTCGCCATCCATTCCCTCGCGCTCGTGAAGCATCTGCCCTGGCAGTTCACCGTGATCGGCGATGGGCCGCTGCGCGCGGAAATGGAGGCCGAGGCCCGCCGCCTGGACATCGGTTCGCAGGTGAAGTTCCGCGGGTGGCTGGACGGCGACCGGGTGCGGAACGAAATGGCGAACGCGGACGCACTGCTGCTGACTTCGACCAGTGAGGGTCTTCCCATGGCGGCAATCGAGGCCCTCGACCGCGGACTGGCCATTGTTTCCAGCCGGATCGGCGGCGTGAACGATGTCGTCGAAGACGGGGTCAACGGAGCGACGTGCGACCTCACGCCGGAGGGGTTCGCCGCCGCGCTGCAAAAGGTGCTCGGTGATCCGGACCGTTTGCGCTCGATGCGGGAGGCATCGTCGCGGATGGCGGAAAAATTCGACCTCCCCCGGATCCTCGACGCCTACGAGCGCATCCTTCGCGCGGCCGCGTCAGGTGCCGCGTGAACGCCGGATCAACACCAGATTGCGGGCATAGATGAACAACCCGGTGCCCTGCCCGAGAATGCCGACAATATCCCGGCGCCAGACGAAATAGATCACCAGCATCACCGCGCCACCGAGGCTCATCCACCAGAACGCGATCGGAATCACCGACCGACCGCTCCGCTCGCTGGCGAGCCATTGCACGAGCATCCGCCCGGTGAAGATGAGTTGACCGAGCAGGCCGATGGATACCCACGCGATGCCAACGGGGCTTGTGATATTGAAAATCGTCTCGAGCCAGCCACCGTGCGTCCGGCTCTGGTAGACAAATTCCGCGAATTCCTCCGGGGACAAAATCCGATCCCGGCCGCTCCCCAGCCGTTTCACCACGTAGCCGATCGAGCCGTCCGGAAGCCGGACCAGCCTCACATTGTCCTTCGCTCCAGGCAGGTCGATTTTGATGCGGGCGGCGGGACCGTCGACGGCAACCTCCTCGGCCGGACGGCCGATGTCATCGAGGGATTGCGCACGGAGACAGGTCGCGATTCCCATCGCGACAAAGACAACGATTCTCCAAATGCGGCCCGGCATGTGGCCGGCGCTTATCGCACCAGCGATTCCGTTTCGCAAGGCTCGTCCGGCTTCCACGCAGCCGGCGAAGGGGGCCGGGGCGCGTCCTCGACGGGCTGGTTGCCGGAATCATCGCCTCCATCCCGCTGGTGCGGGTCGAAAAAGTGGTCGAGCGCCAGGAAAAACGCCTTTGAATGCCGGGCAAACAGGACGTTGAACAACATCACCGGCACGATCACGGAAGCGAGCAGGACCCCAAGCGACGGCTTCACGGTCAGTTCCAGCACGGCGTAAATCAACAATCCCAGCAGGCTCCCGCATCCGTAGTTCACCGCCCAGATCGCCATCAGAAAATACCCCGGCTCCCGCTCGTAGGCGTAGCCGCAACGCGGGCAGCCATCCAGCGGGGCAAACCAATCCGACAATCGCCGCACCCGGGAGGCTTTTGGGAACATCGGACTCCGACCGCAGACCGGGCATTTCAACAAAAGCGCCCTCCAAAAATAGAGCAACGCCTTCGACAGAGACCGGCTTGAATTCACAGATTCATCATGCGCCCACCTTGGCACCCCGTCAAATCGCATCGGTTTCTTCTTGTAACGGTTCGCGCGACCCTCGAACGTGCTCAATTCTGGACAGCCACGGAAGGCAGCGGCGTCCGACTTGCAAAATTTTCTACAGCGGCATGGCAAATACGATTCTCATCGGCGCCCAGTGGGGTGACGAAGGCAAAGGCAAAATTATCGACTACCTGACGGACGAGGCGGATGTCGTCGTTCGCAGCCAGGGGGGGAACAATGCCGGCCACACGATCGTCCTCGGTTCTGAAAAATACGTTCTTCACCTCATTCCTTCGGGCATCCTTCGCCGCGGAAAAACCTGCGTCATCGGCAACGGCGTCGTGGTCGATCCTGTGGCACTCGTGGGGGAGATCGAGGGATTGCGCCAGCGTGGCGTGAAGGTGGCCAAAAACCTCCTTCTCAGCGGCAGCGCCCATCTCGTGATGCCCTACCATCGCGCCCTCGACGAACAGCGCGAGGCGCTGAAAGGCAAGAACAAGATCGGCACGACGAAGCGGGGCATCGGCCCCGCCTATGGCGACAAGGCCGCCCGCACCGGCATCCGCATGGCGGACCTGATGAATACCGACCTTTTCGTGGCGAAGCTTGAGGCGCGGATGAAGGAAAACAACGCGATCCTCAAGAGCCTTGGCGCGAAGCCGCTGAAGACCTCGAAGGTTCGCGAGGACTACCTCGCCGCGGCCGAAGTGCTGCGGCCGTTCGTCGGCAACACGGTTGTATACCTCCACGAGGCGATGAAAAAAGGCCGGCGCATCCTCTTCGAGGGCGCGCAGGGAACCTTCCTCGACATCGACCACGGCACCTACCCGTTCGTCACCAGCTCGAACACGACCGCAGGCGGCGCCTGCACGGGTTCCGGCGTCCCGCCGCATCGCATGGATCGCGTGATGGGCGTCGTGAAAGCCTACACCACCCGCGTTGGAGAAGGCCCCTTCCCGACCGAGAACGACGAACTCAGCGACCGCCTGCACGCAATGGGCCGGGAGTTCGGAGCGACGACCGGTCGCGCACGACGCTGCGGATGGTTCGACGCAGTGGCCGTCCGTTACGCCGGCATGGTCAACGGCATCGACGAACTCGCGATCACGAATCTCGACGGCCTCGACGAACTCGATTCAATCAAGGTCTGCACGGCCTATCGTCTTGACGGGAAAAAGATCACGGTCCTCCCGACCCAGTGCGACGAGGTCGAGCGCTGCGAGCCCATTTACACCACCTTCCCCGGTTGGAAAACGTCCACCGAGAATGCGAAGAGCTGGAAGGATCTGCCCGCAAACGCCCGCAAATACGTGACCGCCCTCGGCGAGCTCGTTGGCGCAAAGCCCGTCATCGCGAGCGTCGGCCCGGGCCGGGACCAGACGATCCGCATCTGAGAGATTCGTGGAAATCTTGGACATCGAGCATCCAACCTCTAACGTGCCGGCCCCGACGCCCGGAGGCTCCGTCCCCCGTCACATCGCCGTCATCATGGACGGCAACGGACGCTGGGCCCGCGAACGCGGACTTCCGCGCCTGAGCGGTCACGAGCAGGGCAGCAAGGCGGTCGGCGAATGCGTCGAGGCGTGTCGCGATGCCGGCGTGGAATTTCTCACCCTCTACGCGTTCTCGTCGGAGAATTGGAAACGCCCCGCCGACGAGGTGCAGGGACTCATGATTCTGCTCGAGCGTTTTCTCGACGAGAAGACCGCCGAGATGACCGAAAAGGGCGTGCAACTCCGCCACATCGGCCGGCTCCACGAGCTCCCCGAGCCCTGCCGGGAGCGCCTCGAGCGCGCGATCGCGGCAACGGCGGGAAATTCGAAACTCGTCCTCACGCTCGCCCTGAGCTACAGCAGCCGCGCCGAGATCGTCGACGCCGTCCGCAGCATCGTCACCGACGCCCGCGAGGGCCGCCTCGACGAGGAGGACGTCACGCCCGAACTCATCAGCTCCCGCCTCTACACGCGGAATCTCCCCGATCCCGACCTCCTCATCCGCACCTCCGGCGAACTCCGTATTTCCAACTTTCTCCTGTGGCAGCTCAGCTACACGGAGATTCATGTCGTCTCGAAATTCTGGCCCGACTTCACGAAGGCGGACCTCTTCGCCGCCATTGACGACTACAGCCGGCGCCAGCGCCGCTACGGCGGCATCCAACCCGAATCGTGACCATGTCCTACAAGCACACCATCCTGCTCGTCGACCGCGAGACCGACTTCCTCGAATGGGCTCGCAACCAGCTTGAGACTCCGGAGGTCCGCATTCTTACCGAGACTGCGTCCGACACGGCATTCAAGACCTTCAGCATCGAAAATCCGGACCTCGTTCTCGCGGAGATGCACCTTCATCCCTCGAGCGGACTCGAACTGCTCGCACGCATTCGAAAGCACTCCCCGAATGCGATGGTCATCATCACCAGCGCCTACGGCAGCAACCAGGGCGTCATTGAGTCGATGAAGCTGGGCGCCTTCGACTTCGTTCGCAAGGAGCAGCTCCCCTTCAACCTCAAGATGGTCGTCGACGCGGCGCTGCAGGAGCGCGCCGAGATGCTTGCCGCCTCGCCGTTCAAGCCGGTGCTCACCGTCGACGAACACAAGGACGAGATCGTCGGCAAGAGCGAGGCCATGCAGCAGGTCTTCAAAATGATCGGCCGCGTCGCCGCCAGCGAAGCGCCCGTGATGATCACCGGCGAGTCCGGCTCCGGAAAGGAACTCGTCGCCCGGGCAATCCACCGTTACAGCGCGCGCAGCGACCGGCCGTTCCTCGCGATCAACTGCGCCGCCATTCCGGAAAACCTTCTCGAGAGCGAACTCTTCGGCCACGAGCGCGGCGCCTTCACCGGCGCGCACAGCCAGCGCATCGGCCGCTTCGAGCAGGCGGACAAGGGCACCCTCTTCCTCGATGAAGTCGGCGAAATGCCGCTCGCCACGCAGAGCAAGCTCCTTCGCGTCCTGCAGGAGGGCGAGTTCTCCCGCGTCGGCGGCAACGAAACCATCCGCACTGATGTGCGCATCGTCTGCGCGACGAACAAGAACCTCGAAGACGAGGTCACCAAGCGCACCTTCCGCGAGGATCTGTTCTACCGCCTCAACGTCGTGCGCATCCACCTTCCGCCGCTGCGCGCACGACGCGAGGACATCCAGCTGCTCAGCGAATACTTCCTGCAGAAGATCGCCTCGTCGCGCCACCGGCCGCTCCTCAAGCTTTCCGAGGAAGCCGTCCGCGCCCTCGAGGCCTATCCCTGGCCGGGCAACGTGCGCGAACTCGAGAACACGATGCAGCGCGCCGCGGTGCTTGCGTCGAACGACGTGCTTCTGCCGAAGGACATCCCGCTCGGCCAGGTGGCACCGACCGACCGCTCCGCCACGCCGGACGCGGCAATCGTCGACCCCTCGGCCCCGCCGCCGCCCGCAGCCTATCCCCGCACCATCGACGCCGCGATCGACCTGCTCTTCGAGGCGGCCGCGACGGATGACGCGATCCAGCTCCTTCCCTGGCTCGAACGTGAGTTCACCCTCAAGGCCATGCAGCGCACCGGCAACAACCAGGTCCAGGCTGCGCGGCTGCTGGGAATCACCCGCGCCACGCTGCGCAAGCGGCTCGAGCGAAACGGGCAGCTCGGAGCGGGCGACGACGACTGATCCATCCAGGGTCGAGCGTCGAGCCACCCCTCCGCGATGCGACCGCCGAACGATTCCCAATCATGACGCATCGCTATCTGCTGGAATCCCGCGACTTCGTTCCCGGAGCGGACCTTCCGCTTTCCGACCGGGGATTTCGCTACGGCATGTCCGTTTTCGAAACCATCGCGATTCACAACGGCCGCCCGCTTTTTCTCGAGCCCCATCTTCGAAAACTCGACGCCGCCATCGAGCGCGTCCGGTTTCGTCCCCCGCTCGAGTGGCGCGATGCCGCAGCCGAACTCCTCTCCGCGGCACCGATCAAGGAAGGGGTTGCCCGGATCTACGTCACGGCGGGCGACGGCGGCGCGAATCTCGAGGTTGTCCGTTCCCGTGTCGCACTCATGCTCGAGCCGATGGACATTCCCTCGCCGGAGGGCCCGGTCGAATGCCGCGCGCTGTGCATGCCATTCATTCCTCATCTCCCTCCCGGGAAAACCGGCAACTACTGGCAGAATCTCATCGCTCACGCCCACGTCGGCGATGCACAGGCGATCCTGCTCACGCCCGAGGGCACGGTGCTCAGCGGTGCAATGGCAAACCTGTTTGTCGTGATGAATGACCGCCTCGTCACTCCGCAGAGCCACGGCGACATCCGGCTCGGCGTCGTCCACAACTGGATCACCTCGCACTACGACGTCCGCGAGGCTCATCTCACGATCTCGGATCTCGAGCAGGCGCAGGACGCGTTCCTGACCAACAGCCGCATCGGGGTCCTTCGCATCGCCAATCTTGATGACGAGCCGCTCGAACGTCATCCCCTCGTCGACGAAGTCTGGCGGCGCTACCGCTCGGAGGTCCTCGATGCCTGCGGGCGCTGAGGCACTGCTGGACCGGCTTCGCCACGCGCCCGGCATCCGCGAGTCGCTCGCCGGCGCAATGGCGTTCGACTCCGTCACTCCCTCCGCGCAATCGGCGGTGGCCGCTCTCGTTGCAAAGGAGTCGAAGGGAAACGTCTGGATTTTCTGTCCCGATGCGCGACGGCAGGAGGGCGTCGCCGCCGGCCTCGTGACATGGGGTGTGCAACCGATGCTGTTTCCCGGTCTGGAGGCGATCGGCGAAGACATTGCCGCCGATCCGGAGACCCTTTCCGAACGGCTCGAGACGCTCTCCCGCATTCACGCCACGAAATCGGGATGTGTGGTCGTTCTTCTCGCGTCGGAACTCGAAGGCCGCGTCGCCGCGCCGGAGACGTTTCACCGCGACGCGCTTCGACTCCAGACCAGAGAACGAATCGACCTCGACGCCGTGGAGAAGCGTCTCGCAGAAGCGGGATACGAATTCGTGCCAAAGATCCACACCCGTGGTCAGGTCGCACGGCGCGGTGGAATCCTGGACGTCTTCTCGTGGCAGCAACCGGCGCCCGTTCGCATCGAGCTGTTCGACGACGAAATCGAGTCCATTCGCGAGTTCCAGCTCGACAGCCAGATTTCCACAGCGCCGCTGACGTCCTGTGAAATCCTCGTCGGCGATCCCGACAAACGTCTCGATCTCCTGTCCCGGCACTTCCGCGACGCGGACACGTTGCTTGCGATCGATTGCAACCCGGACGGCGCCACGGCACGGATTTCCAGCGATCCGGGCGAGCGAGGCACCGCATTCTTTCCTCCCGGCATCGGCATTTTCGAAGCTGGGGATTTTGTTCTCAACGAGGCCAAGCGCGCCCGCTTCTTCGCCCAGATCCGGGAGTGGATCGATGCGGACTGGCGGATCGCCCTCGCCTGCAACAACGAGGGGGAGTGGGAGCGCTTTGGGGAACTGGCGCGTGACAACGGCCTCGATGCCGGCGCGCTCCAGTATCTCGAGGGAACCCTCGAAGGAGGCTTCACCTGTCCGGAGGCTCGACTCGCCGTGCTTTCCGACGCCGAGTTGTTTGGCCGTTCAGCCAGTCAACGCGCCCGGCGCGTTCTCGTGCGACGCGAGCGGACAATGGCGGCCCGGGCGGCGATTGATTTCTCGGAGTTTGAGGAGGGGGATCTCGTCGTGCATCTCGAACACGGCATCGGCCGATACCTCGGCATGGAAAAGCCTTCCGACGGCGGCGAGATGCTCGCGATCGAGTTCGCGAACGAGGCACGGCTCTACGTTCCGCTCGACCAGGCATGGCAGGTTTCGCGTTACGTCGGGCTCGGGAAGCGCAATCCGCCGCTCAGCGAACTTGGCGACTCCAAATGGCAGCGCGCGCGCTCGAAGGCCGAGCGGTCCATTTTCGAATACGCCGCGACCATGCTGCGCCTCCAGGCCGAGCGGGAGACGAATGTCGGCCACGCCTTCGGACCCGACACCCACTGGCAGCAGGAGTTCGAGAAAAGTTTCCTGTTTTCGCCCACGCCGGATCAGGCCCGCGCGATCGAGGAGACGAAGGCCGACATGGAAGCGCCGCGTCCAATGGACCGCCTGATCTGCGGCGACGTGGGATTCGGCAAGACCGAGGTCGCGATCCGGGCGGCATTCAAGGCCGTGATGGGCGGGAAGCAGGTCGCGGTGCTTGCTCCGACCACCGTTCTCGCCCAGCAGCATTTCCACACACTGCGCGAGCGAATGAGCGACTACCCGGTGACGATCGAGGCGCTGCATCGCTTCCGCACACGGGCCGAGCAAACGCGGGCCATCAAGGGGCTGCTCGACGGCAGTGTGGACATTGTCGTCGGCACGCACCGCCTGCTTTCCACGGATGTCGTCTTTCACGATCTCGGCCTCGTCATCGTGGACGAGGAGCAGCGGTTCGGCGTGAAGCACAAGGACCTGTTGAAGGAACGTTTCCGTCTCGTCGATGTGCTCACGCTTTCGGCGACGCCGATTCCGCGCACGCTGTATCTCGCCCTGATGGGCGCTCGCGACATGTCGCTCATCGAGACACCTCCGCCGAACCGTCAACCCGTTGAGACGGTGATCTGCGCCTACGACGAACGGGTGATGCGTGACGCGATCGATCGCGAACTCAAGCGCGGGGGACAGATCTACCTCCTTCACAATCGAGTGCGAACGATCGACCGCCTCGCCAACCGCATCCGCGAGCTGTGTCCGAACGCGCGCGTGGCGGTCGGCCACGGACAAATGGACGAGCACGAACTCGAGGCCGTCATGCGCGCCTTTGTCGAAGGCTCGGTGGACGTCCTTGTTTCCACGACGATCATTGAAAGCGGGCTCGATATTCCAAACGCGAACACGATCATCATCGACCGCGCCGACCGCTTCGGGCTCGCGGATCTCTACCAGCTCCGCGGCCGCGTCGGCCGATCCCATCACAAGGCGCACGCCTACCTCATGCTTCCGCGGGACCTCATGACAGGCGGCGATGCTCGCAAGCGCGTCCAGGCGATCCGGCAATACTCCGAGCTCGGGGCCGGATTCAAAATCGCAATGCGCGACCTCGAGATCCGCGGCGCAGGAAACATCCTGGGCACCGCGCAGAGCGGTCACATCCTGGCCGTGGGCTTCGATCTCTATTGCCGCCTGCTCAAACGATCGGTCGAGACGCTCAAGGGCCAGGCCACCCGCACCGGCGCTGCGGCGTCCGTCCGACTGGATTTTCTTTGCACGAACGAACCGGATTTCGCCGCGGCCACCGGAGACCGGATCCCTGCGTTCCTGCCGGCCTCCTATCTTTCCGATCCCTCCGCCCGGATCGAGGGCTACCGCCGGCTCGCCGACGCCACAAACCCCGCCGAACTCGAAATGCTGCGCGACGAATGGCGCGACCGCTTCGGCCGCCTCCCGGAGGCGGTGGACAACCTGCTGCTCCTCCAGCGCATCCGGCTCGCCGCGGTCGAAAAACGCATCACCTGCGTCGAGGCCCGCGACGGAAAACTCATGCTCAAGAAGCGCAACGACTACATCCTCTTTGGCGGCAAGTTCCCCCGCTTGACTTCGCCGGACCCTAAAAATAGGTTGCGCGAGATCCTGGCGTTCCTTCAAAAACGCCCGCTTCTCTGATGAAACGGCTTCTTGTCCTCACTCTTTGCCTTGCCGTCCTGCCGCTGATCCGGGTCGTCGCGCAAAGCGAAGTGATCGACGGCATCGCTGCGGTGGTGAACAACGACGTCATCACCTATTCCCAGGTCCGCGAGGTCATCGGGGTGCAGGAACGCATGCTGCGCGATTCCTACCGCGGCGAGGAACTCGCCAACCGCATCAAGGAAATGCGCCTCCGCGCGCTGAAGGACCTCATCGACCGTCAGCTCATCCTTCAGGAATTCAAGAAGCGCGAGCTTTCCATTCCCGACTACGCCATCGAGGACCGCATCCAGCAGATCATCCGCACGGAATTTGGCGGAGACCGCTCGGCCTTCGTTCGCACATTGCGCGCGCAGGGATACACGGTCGCCCGGTTCAAGGAAATCACGCGCGACCAGATCATCGTCTTCGAGATGAAGCGCGCGAACATGAAGAAGGACTCGGTCGTCTCACCGGCGCAGGTCCAGGCCTACTACGACAAGCACAAGGCCGATTACACGACGCCCGAGCAGATCAAACTGCGGATGATCGTTCTTCGCGAGGACGATGACGCCGGCGGACTCCCCGGCGGAAAGCAGGCGATGGCCGAGGAAATTCGCGCGAAGCTGGTATCCGGCGCGGATTTCGGCCGCATGGCCCAGATGTATTCCGAAGACTCGACCACGCAGGAAGTCGATGGCGACTGGGGATGGATCGACCGCAAGACGCTCAGTGAGGCCCTCGCCAGCAAGGCATTCGCCCTCCGCCCCGGGGAGATCAGCGAGGTCATCAATATCGGCAGCTCCTATTACATCATGATGGTCGAAGCTCGAAAGAACGCCTCGACCAAGTCGATCAGCGAGGTGCGCGACGAGATCGAGCAGAACCTGATCCGGCAGGAGGAAAACAAGCAGCTCGAGCGCTGGCTCGATACCCTCCGCCAGAACGCCTACATCAAGATCTATTCGTAGGTGCCGGTCCGCCAGCGGCCGTGAACGCACTTGCGCCGTGCGGCCGGCCCAGCAGTCCATGACCAGAAAAATCGCCCTCACGCTTGGAGACCCGGCAGGCATCGGACCCGAGATCGTCCACGCCGCACTGGCAAGACCGGACGTCGCCGCGCTCGCGGAATTCGAGGTGATTGGCCATGCCGACGGCTTTGTCCCGGGAAAGTCGACGACCGACTCCGCCCGCGCGGCATTCGACGCGCTCGAGGAGGCGGCGGCCCGGGCAATGGCGGGGGAGTTCTGCGCCGTGGTGACCGGCCCCGTCTCGAAGCATTCCCTGCACGAGGTGGGTTTTGAATTTCCGGGCCAGACCGAATTCTTCGCCGCGCGGACACAATCCCCGAATCACGCAATGTGCCTCACGGGAGGCCGTCTTACGGTCGCGCTTGTCACCGCACATATCCCGCTGGCGGAGGTGTGCGAAGCTCTTCGCGAGGACGAAATCGTTCGTGTCGGCCGCCTGTTGTTGGATTTTTGCCGCCGGCGTGGCAGAAGCTCTCCGAGAATCGCCGTGGCCGGACTCAATCCCCACGCCGGAGAAAACGGCGACCTCGGGCGCGAGGAAATGGATAGGATCGCTCCGGCCGTGGCGCGCCTGAATGCCGCGCAGGAGGCATTTGTCGGCCCCCTGCCGCCCGACACCGTGTTCTTTCGAGCGGCAAACGGAGAGTTCGATGCCGTGCTCTGCATGTATCATGACCAGGGGCTCATTCCCCTGAAGCTTCATGCCTTCGACGAAGGCGTCAATGTCACCCTCGGACTGCCATTTCCCCGGACGAGTCCCGATCACGGAACTGCCTTCGAGATCGCCGGTCGCGGTATCGCGCGTCCTGACAGCATGATCGCCGCCATTCGCCTGGCCGCGGAACTGGCTCGATAGACGCCTCAGGATCCCGCTCCTCACAACGCCGGGCGGGAATGGGAACGGCCCCTTCGAAGTTTCCCGACCGTAAAAAAACAAGAGGACGGCGGGATCTTTCGATCCCGCCGCCCTGCATGGCTCCCTTTTACCCTGGCGAAGCGATCAGACGGCTTTTTCGCCCGTCTCGTCAGTGCGAATGCGGATCGCCTCTTCAACCGGAGAGACGAAGACCTTTCCGTCTCCGATCTTGCCGGTCTTGGCGGCCTTCACGATCGCTGCCGTCGCGCTCTCGAGAAGCGAGTCCGACAGCACGACTTCAATTTTAATCTTCGGCAGGAAGTCCACCGTGTATTCGCTTCCTCGGTAGATTTCCGTATGGCCCTTCTGCCGGCCGAAGCCCTTGACCTCGCTCACCGTCATTCCCTCGATCCCGAGGTCGGCCAGCGCGTCCTTCACTTCCTCCAGCTTGAACGGCTTGATGATTGCTTCGATTTTTTTCATTCGATTTTGTCTTTCGATTTAAGCGCTCGACTCGATTACGCCTCCGAGACCGGCGAGAAGTCCGGGTAGGCCTCCTGGCCATGTTCGCCAATGTCGAGACCTTCGGTTTCCTCTTCCGCGGGGACTCGAATGCCCAGGATCGCCTTCACTGCAAGGAAGATGATGAAGGAGGTTACGAACGCGAAGACGGAGATCGCGACGGTGCCAATGAGCTGGGTTCCGAGGGAAAACTCCCCGACCCCAAAGATGCCCACGGCAAGCGTGCCCCAGTTTCCGCAGATGCCGTGAACGGAGATGGCACCCACCGGGTCATCCACCTTGAGCTTGTCGAGCACGAGGACGGAGATGACGACCAGAATGCCCGCAATGCCTCCCACGAGCACCGCCTGCCAGGGCGCAATCACGTCCGCACCCGCGGTGATACCCACGAGACCCGCGAGAATACCATTCAGAGCCATCGAAAGATCGGGCTTCTTAAGCATGATCCATGAGGTGAAGGCCGCAGTAAGGCCTCCCATGAATCCTGCGAGTCCGGTGGTGACGAACACCAGCGACACGAGAGCGGGATCTGCACTCAGAACCGAGCCACCGTTGAATCCAAACCAACCAAGGAACAGCATGAACACACCGATCGTCGCAAGCGGCATGCTGTGGCCAAGGATCGGCTTCACCTTGCCGTCGGCCAGATACTTGCCGAGACGTGGCCCGAGGAGCAGGACGCCGGCGAGGGCTGCGTAGCCACCGAAAGCGTGGACCACCGAGGAGCCCGCGAAATCGTAGAAGCCCATCTGGTCGAGCCAGCCGCCACCCCATTTCCAGGAGCCGGAAATCGGATAAACGAACGCTACGAGCACTGTAGCGATGAGCATGAACGGCCCGAGCTTGATACGCTCGGCGACAGCTCCAGAAACGATGGTCGCTGCAGTGGCTGCAAACATGGCCTGGAAGATGAAGTCTGTCCAATAGGTGTAGTCGGCATACTCACTGGTCAAATTCCCAACCATGTCCCCTTCGGCAAATCCGTTGGCAATGGGAGAACCGAACGCGAAGTAGCCATTGAAATCACCCGGATACATCGCGTTGAAGCCCCAGGCTGCGTAGGTGATGGCGCCCATGCAGACGATGAACACGTTCTTGAACAGAATGTTCGTTGTGTTCTTCGAGCGGCAAAGACCCGATTCCACCGAGGAGAATCCCAGGTGCATGATGAAAACCAACGCGGCCGCAATGAGGATCCACAGATTGTCGACCATGAACTTGGCATAGCCGTCGGAGGCTTGAAATTCTTCCAGCGAGGCAAACGCCGGCGCTTCTTCCTCCGCGGCAACGACAGTCTCGGTCACTTCCGACGCGGCATCCTGTGCATGGACCGTCACCGGAATCGCGCCCGACAGCGCAAATACGGCGGCGGCCGCCAGAGACGCCAGGGATTTGGTGCGTATTAGCATTTTTGTAACTTCTTGATGGGTTGTAAGTTGTTGTGGTGCTACCGGCGGAATCACCCGTCTTCCCGGCGCAGCACACCCACCAAGCAGCTGGCGTGCTAGCCGCACAAAAAATTTCCGATTTTTGGAAAAATCCCCGCTTCCATGGGATGGAATCGACTTGAAACCGATTGATTTTGAACCGTTTAAGAAATTTCTCCAAATCCGACTTTGCCGTCACGTTTTCTGCAAAAAAAAGCGGCACGACCTTCTGGCCGTGCCGCGGAATAACGTGTTGAAGCGGAGATTAAATCGCCTTCTCGCCTGTCTCGTTGGTGCGAATGCGGATCGCGTCCTCGATCGTGGAAATAAAGATTTTGCCGTCCCCGATCTTGCCGGTTTTCGCAGCCTTCGCGACGGCGCCGGTTGCGCTTTCCAGAAGCGAATCGGGAACGACGACCTCGATTTTGATCTTTGGAAGAAAGTCCACGGTGTATTCGCTGCCGCGGTAGATCTCGGTGTGGCCTTTTTGCCGGCCAAACCCTTTCACCTCGCTCACGGTCATTCCTTCGATCCCGAGTTCGGCGAGGGCGTCTTTGACTTCCTCGAGTTTGAACGGCTTGATGATGGCTTCGATTTTCTTCATGAAGATTCGCTGCGCGACGGGATCGAAAGACCAGATATCGCGCTCCCTGCCAAGGATTTAATCTCAACCATTGTGCGCAGAACAGAGCTTGCCATTGGTTCAGGCTTTGACGCCATCCCGGCTTTGACCCGAAGGTGAATCCCGATGCGCACCATCCTTCGCGTTTTTCAATACATCCGGCGGTATCCGTGGTTCGCGCTGGGCACGATCACTTGCGCAATCCTCGGAACGTTGATGATTGTTGTTTTTCCAGGAATCACCCGGCGGATCGTGGACGACGCCGTCGCCGGCAACCGGCCCGAGCTGATCCTGCCACTGGTCGGCGCAGGCGTCGGCGCATTCCTGCTCCAGAACTTATTCAACGCCCTGCGCATCGTGCTGAACAATTCGTTCGAGCAACGGGTGATTTGTGATCTGCGCAGCGATCTCTACGCACACATCCAGCGGCTGCCGCTGCCGTGGTTCGACGAACGTGCGACCGGCGACATCATGACGCGCCTCGTCGAGGACGTGACCTCCGTCGAGCGCGTGCTCATTGACGGCGTGGAGCAGGGCACGGTTTCCGTGCTTCAGATCGGCATCGTGGCTGCGGCGATGCTGTGGTTCGACCCATGGACCGCCCTGGTCGCCGCCGCGCCGATTCCATTGATGGCCGCAGGCGCCCTCACCTACACGCTTACCGCCCGGTCACGCTACCGGAGGCAGCGACGCGCGGCTTCCGCGATGAACTCGATTCTCCACGACAATCTCTCGGGCATCCGGCAGATCAAGACCTACGCCGCCGAGGAACGCGAACACCGGCGCTTCGACTCCGCGAGCAGGAACCTCGCCCAGGCAACGCTGAAGGTAATGCACGCCTGGGCGCTTTACAATCCCTCGATGACCTTCCTGAACTCGGCGGGACTCGTCGCCGTGATCGGATTCGGGGCGTGGCGCGTGACGTCCGGCGCGATCGATCCGGGGACGCTTTTCGCATTTCTGGTGCTGGCGCCGTTTCTCTACGAGCCGGTCGGTCGGCTCCACGCGCTGAACCAGATTTTCCAGGCCGGACGCGCAGCGGGCGAACGGGTGTTCGAAATCATGGACGCACCCGAGGAACCCCGGGACCTTCCCGAGGCGACGAACGATTCGCCGATCGTCGGTGAGGTTCGCTACGAGGGGGTTGATTTTTCCTATCAGCCCGGACGACCGACGCTGCATGGCATCGACCTTCATGCGCGACCCGGCGAAATGATCGCCCTCGTCGGTCCCACGGGCGCCGGAAAGTCGACCCTTGTGAACCTGCTCGTGCGTTTTTACGAGCGCACCGGCGGACGCATCCTCCTCGACGGACGCCCGATCGAATCGATCCCGAAGCGCCATCTCCGGGAGTCCATTGCCATGGTCACGCAGGAAAGTTTTCTCTTCAACGGCACCACCGCCGAAAACCTGCGCATCGGCAAACCCGACGCGACCGAGGAGGAAATGTGGGCCGCGCTCGAAGCGGCAAACGCCGCGGACTTTATCCGTCGGCTCCCCAAGCAGCTCCACAGCCAGCTCGGCGAGCGCGGCGTGAAGCTCAGCGTCGGGGAGAAACAGCGCATCTCCATCGCCCGCGCGCTGCTGAAGAACCCGCCCATCCTCATTCTCGACGAAGCCACCGCCAGCGTGGACACCACGACCGAGCGCCTCATCCAGGCGGCGCTGGATCGATTGATGGCCAGTCGCACGAGCTTTGTCATCGCCCACCGGCTTTCCACCGTGCGCCACGCGGACCAGATTCTCGTTCTCGAACGCGGGCGGATCGTCGAGCGCGGACGGCACGAGGAACTCGTCGCCCGCGATGGACTCTACGCCCGCCTGTGCCGGAGCAATCTTCTCGCGGAGGACATTCCCGGCATCGCAATTCCGGAGGAATCCGGAGTAACGTAACGAAAATGTTTCACAGCCGGGATACCGCGCCCGGGAATTGCTTGCGGTATTGAACAATCCATTCCGATGAGCTCCGTTCCTACTCCTCCCACCGGCAGGTTCAGGCACCTTCTTTTTGCCGCGTGCGGGCTGTTCCTCCTCCTTGGCTGCTCGAAGCCGTCCGAAGTCACCCCGGATGTGATCGTCATCCAATCCGGACGCATCCGCGGGAATGTCTATCCCTCCGATCTGCAAAGCATCGCCCCTCTCCAGCACTATCCCCACATCGCCGGCTACGTAAAGAAGGTGCGCGAGGAGGCCAGGAAGACCGGCGCCAAAGTGGTCGTCGTCGATCTGGGAGACAGTCTCAGCGGATCCTTCGCCAGTCATGCGACCAACAGCGAGAACATGGTCCGCTTCTTCAATGAGGTCGGTTACGATTTCATCGTCCTCGGGAACCTCGACAACAACATCCTGCCTGCCCAGCTTGCCGGGCTTAAGGCGAAGATCCTCTGTCCTTTCGCGGCGCCGGACGGGCAACCCGCCACCGAGGGAACCGCGTTTGCTGCCCGTTCCGACATCGGTGGTCTCCCCGTGGAGATGATCGCGAACTTCTATGGCGAGGTCGATCGCGAGCAGCACCCCGAGCGATTCCCGACATGGTTCGGCAACACGAACGATGATGTCACCCCGGTTCGCGATTACGCTAGGGTCATTGCATCTCTCGGAGAACGGCCCAGGGACGCGCTGTCACTCATGACGTGGATGAAATTCGAGTCCCCGAAGAATCCGCCCGCCGCATTTCTCGCGGATCTGGCCCGGCAGGGAGTCGACGCCATTCTCGCTCACCGGATTTATTCGGGCCGTGAGCGCGACGCATGGTCGGAAAAGACCTTCTACGACTGGAAGCCGCCCGTGTCCGAAAACATCCTCCGAGACAACGGCGGCTTCACCCTCGCCCGGCTCGACCTCAAACGCGACGGAGATCAATGGACCGTGCTCCGCCAGGAATTGCTTCCCATGACGGCGAACACCGCACCCTCCGACGAGCGCATCCTCGCAACCATTTCCGAGCTGAAGGACCGGATCGCGGAGGCCGACAAACCCGTCGACACGCTCGAGGATCCGATCAGCGAGGACGAGATTCTGCTCGGCTATCTCACCGCCCTCTCGGGTGTTCCCGGCACCGACATTGCCGCCTATTCGCGCCAGTCCATTCGCAGCGACTGGCCGGCCGGTGAACTGACCGCCAGTCGCGTGTTCAACAGCCTGCCGTGGACCACCCCGCTGGTGCAGATTGCATTGACCCCGGCGCAGCTGGAGCAGTTGGGCCGCGTCAACGGCATGGTTTTCCTCAGGAAATCGGGTCTTCCGAACGACCGCCCCCTCACCGTGACGACCTCGCGGTTCTTCGCCTCCCTGCTTGCGCAGGAACTCGATCTGCCCGCCGATGCCATTCGACCGGCGGGCACGACCTCGGAGTTCGACTTCTTCCTCGAGCACCTCACGAACGCCCCGAAACCGCTTGGTTTCGGCACACCTGATGGCTGGATTCTTGAGAATCCCCGCGCCTGATTCGCGTTCATGAAGCCTCGCGAAATCATCCTCGCTGTCATCGTGGCGGTCCTGCTCGCCCTCGTCGCCTTCGGCTGGTTTCAGAGCCGGCAGCGGGACGTCTCGGGCGTCGCGGGAGCGCGGAACCTCCAGCAATGGGGAATCGCACTCAACCTTTACCTCATCGACAACGACAAACAGCTCCCGTCCGTCGGCGGCGATCCCATCACTCCCGAGCAGACCACCGCATGGTATAACGCTCTGCCGCCCTACATCAGCCAGACACCGCTTGCGGACCTCCCGGACGATCAGCGTCCGCGGCCCGGAGACGGCTCCCTTTGGATCGATCCCGGGACGAAGCCTCCCCGCATCTGGGATAACAGCGTCTTCGTCTTCAACTACGGAATGAACCGTTATCTTCAGCCGGACAAAAATCTTCGCAGCTACAAGGTCAACGAGTTGCACCGGCCGGGAAATGTCATCTTCCTGACCGAGGTGGACGGCTACAACCCCGACGCTACTCCCGATACGGTCGTCTTCCGGAACGGCAAGACGGCCAACGTCCTTTTTTGCGATGGCCACGTCGCGCCGGTCAGCCGCTCGGTGCTCGTGGACGACCCGGCCACGCGGCTCTCCTCCACCGTCGAGGAGGGAATTTCCTGGTTCGCCGAATAATTTCGAGCCGTCCGTCGGGAACGCCTGAAACTCACTCCCCCACCACGCTCACGACGACCGTGCGTGAATGCGGCGCGCGGCGGTGCTCGAAGAGAAATATCCCCTGCCAGGTGCCAAGCGCCATCCGGCCATTCACTACGGGAATTGTTTCACTGGTGCGGGTGAGCGCCATTCGCAGGTGACTTGTGGTGTCATCCGGCCCCTCCAGCGTGTGGATCCAGTCGGGATCATCCTCAGGCACCAGTTTCTCGAAATAGCGGTGCAGGTCCTCACGGGCCGACGGATCCGCGTTCTCGTAGATCACGAGGCTGGCGCTCGTATGTTGAAGGAACACCGTCACCATCCCGGTGCGGACACCGCTCGCGCGGACGATGTCCGCCACCTCCTCCGTGATCTCGACGGTGCCCTTTCCCCGGGTTCTCACGACAAAACGATCCGCGTGCGCACTCATGCCATGCGATCACAGCCGGCGGCGCGGCCGCGGTCAATCCACAGCCGATCGTCCGGTGAACACAGGGCAACCGCGCCGGTCACCGCCCCCGCACCGCAAGCAGCAGCCAACCTGCCAGCAACATCAGTCCGCCGATCGGCGTGACCGGCCACAACCACTTCGCAACAGACAGCGAGAGGAGGTAAATCGACCCTGAAAACAGGATGACCCCGCCGATCCAAAGCACCGCCAGCGCCCGGCTCGCGCGATCCGTGGCGGAAAGCGCAAGCAGGGCAACCGCGTGGATGAGCTGATAGAGGACGCCGGTTTCCCATTGCGCCTCCGTCCCGAAACTGTTGAGCGCGGACTTCAACGCGTGCGCTCCGATCGCGCCAAGCGCGACGCCGAGAAACCCCAGCGCCGCAGCCGCGCGGAACGTCCACCCCGCAGGAAGCCCGTTCATCTCAGCTGAGCAGATCGGCGACCATTGCCCGCTCGTCGACGAGTTCCTTGTTCGTCGCAGCGAGCTTGCCCTTCGCGAAGTCGTCCATTTCGTAGCCGGTCACGATCTCGTAGCTGCCTGCGGTGGTCGTGCGGACCGGGAGCCCCGCCCAAACGTTCGGATCAAATCCGTAGTGACCTTCCGACTTCACCGCAATCGAGTGCACCTCGCCCGGCGTCACCAGGCTGCGCACGTGATCGACCAGGGCGTTCGCTGCCGAAGCCGCGGAACTTGCACCGCGGGCCGCAATAATCGCCGCGCCACGCTTGCCGACCGTTTCGCAGAACGGTCCCTGCAGCCACGCGTCGTCGCCGATCACCTCCGTCGCCGCCTTTCCGCCAATCGTGGCATGGGCAAACGCTGGAAACATCGTGGGGCTGTGGTTGCCATAGATGAAGATGTCCTTCACTTCGGTGAGATCCACGCCGGCCTTCTTCGCGAGCTGTGTCTGCGCACGGTTCTGATCCAGTCGCACCATCGCGCTGAATCGGTCCGCGGGGAGGCGCTTCGCCTGGCTCGCAGCGATCATACAGTTCGTATTTGCCGGGTTCCCGACAACCACGACTCGCGCATCGTCGGCGGCGACCTCGTCAATCACCCGTCCCTGCGCGGTGAAAATCTTTCCGTTGTCCTTGAGCAGATCGGCCCGCTCCATTCCGGGACCACGCGGCTTTGCACCGACGAGCAGGCACCAGTTCGCATCGCCAAATGCCACCGCCGGATCGCTCGTGCAAACGATCCCCTTGAGCAGCGGAAACGCGCAATCGTCGAGTTCCATCGCGACACCCTCGAGCGCCTGCATCGGTTTCTCCGCAGGCACCTCCAGAAGCTGCAACGCAACCGGCTGATCCGGGCCGAACATCGCTCCGGACGCGATGCGGAAAAGAAGAGCGTAGCTGATTTGACCGGCGGCGCCGGTTACGGCGACTTTGATGGGAGACTTCATATCCCCGCATCATGCCGCACCTTCCGCGTGTGGAAAAGCGGAACCGCAGAAATCCTGACGTGTGCGCCCCGCTTTCACCGGGCAGCATGATCGCGATCAATCCCGATGAATCTGCTCTATCCCCGGATCGCACACGGAGACCTCCGCGTCATGCTTGCATGGGCGTTGGTCGGCGGGTGCATCGGCGGACTCTACGGAATCGTTCACGACCAGCTGACGTTTTCGCTCAGCCCGGAATACTTCACCCGTTTCAAATTCCGGCAGTTTGCCTGGGCGGATTTCGGTCAGGCCCCACGCATCTTTGCCGGCACGGTGGGATTCTTCGCCGCCGGTTCGGTGGGAGCAGGCGCGGCATGGTTCCTTGCCAGACTCGCGGCGCCGTTCACTCCGTCCGATACGATCGTTCGTGCGCTCGTCCCGATGGGAATTGTCGCCGCCGGAGGCACCGCGGGCGGAGCCGTCGGATTTCTCCTCGGATGCACCCGGCGCGCGAATCCGGATCTTTCCAACTGGGAGCCTGTGCTCGCAGCTTTCGATGTCGTGGACGGCCCGGGCTTTGTCCACGTCGCCTACGTCCACAACGCGGGATACATCGGCTCCCTCGCCGGACTGCTGGTCGCGGCATTCGTGGTGCGCCGGTGCAGGCGGCGCAAATCCCAATCGAAACGCCCCCGAACGTGAGAAGACCCGTTTCGCCGTATGGCGAAACGGGTCTTCTCGGTGCGGGGGGGAAATCCGCTTTAAAAGGTAATCCCCTTACAAGGTATCCTTCAGAGCCTTGCCTGCAACAAATTTTACGGTCTTCGAAGCCTTGATCTTGATCTTCTCGCCGGTCTTCGGGTTGACACCCGTGCGGGCCTTGCGGGAAGCGACCTTGAACGTGCCAAAGCCGATGAGCTGAACCGTCTTGGTTTTCTTGATGCCGACCTTGATCGCGTCGATCACCGCATTGACGGCGCGCTCTGCCTCCGCCTTGCTGGTTTCCTTACCGAGGGATTTCTGAACGGCTTCGACGAGTTCAACTTTGTTCATATGGGAAATTTGGGTCCTTGAGGTGAGTGCGAGGCTAGTGAGCTATTCGGGACATTGTCAACTGATCTTCTCTCGAAATTTTGCACGATTTTTCTTGCGGCTCCGCGCGGATTCCTCCTTGGAGAATCGCCCCCACGACGTAGCCTCGAAACATGAGTTTCGAAGAGCAGATCGAACGTTTTCTTGGCCGCACCCCCGTCGTCGCACCGAGTGCCTACATCGCGCCGCACACGTTCATCGCCGGTGATGTGGAGATTGGCGAGGAGGCCAGCATCTGGCCCGGATGCTCGCTGCGCGGAGACATCGCTCCGATCCGTATCGGCGCGCACTCGAACATCCAGGATGGCTCTGTTGTGCATGTCGCGGACAACCTTCCCGCAATCGTCGGTGAGTGGGTGACCGTCGGTCACAAGGCGACCGTGCACGCATGCACGATCGAGGACGAAGTGCTCATCGGCATGGGCGCGATCATTCTCGACGGCGCACGCATCGGCTCGCGCTCGATCGTCGGCGCGAACTCCACCGTCACGATGCACACCGTCATTCCACCGGGCTCGCTTGTCCTTGGCTCTCCGGCGAAGGTTGCCCGGCAGCTCACCCCGGAGGAGCAGGCGGGTGTGCGGGTGTGGGCGGAACGCTACGTGACCGTGTCGCGGCGATACCTTCGCGGCGCGAACATTCTGTGATCGGGTTGTCGCCGCGCGGAGATGCTGGTAGGGTCCGCGCATGAGCAAGGCCGTCGTCGAAGTGCGCGTGCGCGCACTGATTCCCACCGGGAGCGGATGCGCGGTCTTCCTCGGGAACGAGGAAAAGGTCTTCGTCATTTACGTGGACCCGGGTGTCGGCAACGCGATCGGCATGTTCATCAATGGCCAGGAAAAAGAACGTCCGCTCACGCATGACCTGCTGGCCCTCGTGCTGGAGGCGCTCGGCGCGCGCGTCGAGCGGATTGTGATCAACGACCTCAAGAGCGGCACGTATTTCGGACGGCTCATCCTCACAGCCGAGAACGAGATCCAGCAACGCAAGATCGTCGAGATCGACGCGCGGCCGAGTGACTGCATCGCAATGGCCGCACAGCAGCGCGCTCCCATTTATGTGGCACGCGAGGTCTGGGACGAAGTGGAGGACATGTCCGACGTTCTCGAAAAGCTCGAGGATTCCCGCGGAGAAGAGACCGATCAGGGTCCTGACCCGGATTAGAGTCCGGCATTTCTCCGCGCCGCAGCCCTCGATTCACTTCATCGGCTGACCGCAACCTTTGCGCAGGGAGCCCGCAGCGATCCTGCAATTGGGCTTTCGATTTTCGTAAAGGTCGGATACCGATAACGGCGTGAAAGACACCCCGCCCGATGCGGCGGCGGTCGTGTTTCGCGGAGACCTCCTATCCCCCCAAGATGCTGAAGGAATCCGGCACCCCTCGTGACGCGAACGAACTGATTCGCGCCCGACTCGCCGCCATTCTCGAATCGGCGGATGAAGCAATGATCGCCATGGACCCCGAAGGCGTCATCACGGATTGGAATCGCTCTGCGGAAAACATCTTCGGCTTTCCGGCATCGGAGATGATTGGGACGAACATCGCACGACTCGCTCCTCCCGACCGTCTTGAGGAAGTCTCCCTCCTGCTCGCGAGGGCCGGCAAGGGGGAACAGATCCGACGGTTCGAGACGATGCGCCGGCGAAAGGACGGTCGCCTGCTCCACGTATCCGCAAGCATCTCCCCGATCCGCACGGCGGACGGCACCATCGTCGGGATTTCGGAAATCGTGCGCAATACGACCGCGCAGATGGACGACGAGCGCAAATGGGTGCGGTGGACCCGCCTCGACTCCGCGCTCAGCCAGATCAAACAGGCCGTCACGTTCCCGGCAACCGGCGACGAATTCTCCCCGCGAGTATGCGAGGCATTGGTTCTAACGGCAGGTCTCCGCGCGGCATGGATGCATTGGACGCAGAATCCCTCCGTCGCCGTCCATGCCACTATGCTCCAGGATGGAATGGAGGATCTCCCGGCGGAGCTTCGAAACCATCTCGACGATGACGCTCTCGCCACCGGCGAGCATTTCGTTTGCATCAATCCCGACCAGGCCGCATCGATGCAGCCATGGCGGGCCGTTCTTCAAGAGCGGGGAATCGCCTCCATCGCCGTCTTCCCGGTGCATGGAGGCGCCGGTGGGCGGGGTTCATTGATCGTCGCATCCGGCGAGGTGGAATATTTCGGCGAAAAGGAAACCGCCATTCTCTCGGAAATCGCGAACACCGTCTCACTGGCGCTCGCCCATTTCGCAGAGAAGGAGGAACGTCGCTCCGCCGAGCAGGCCGTGGAGAGCGAACGCCGCTTCTCGAGCATGATGATCGAGAGCCTGCCTGGCATCCTTTACTTCTACGACGAGGATTTCCGGTTCCTTAGATGGAATCAGAATTTCGAAAAGCTGTCCGGTTACAGCGCGGAGGAGATCGCGCGAATGACTCCGCTCGACTTTTTTCCGGACGGCGAGAAGCCGCTGGTCGCCCAACGCATCCGCGAGGTGTTCGAAACGGGAATGTCCTCGGTCGATGCGAACTTCCTGGCAAAGGACGGCACATCCACGCCATTCCACTTCACGGGCCGGCTCGTGGAATACGACGGACGCTCCTGCCTCGTCGGTCTGGGCGTGGAAATTTCCGCCCGAAAGCTCGCGGAGGAACGCCATCGCGAAAGCGAAGGGCGCTACCGGACGCTCTTCGAATACGCGCCGGATGGCATCCTCATCGTGGATCCTGAAGCCCGCATTGTGGACGCGAACACCAGCGTCTGTCACATGCTGGGATTCACCCGCGACGAACTGGCCGGACTGCACAGCCGGCACATTGTCGACGCAACGGAACTCTCGCAGATCGATCCCGCGCTGAAGGATATTCACGCGAAGAAGGACTATCATCGCGAGTGGATCCTTCGTCGAAAGGACAGCTCCACCTTTCCCACCGATGTGATCGCCACCATGATGCCGGATGGCAACATCCTCGCCATGGTGCGCGACATCTCCCAACGGAAGCGTGTGGAGAAGGAATTGCGCTGGAAGACGGCCTTCCTCGAGGCGCAGGTCGATTCCGCACTCGACGGAATTCTCGTCGTCAACAGCGACGGACAGCGGATTCTGCAAAACCAGCGCGTGATCGAACTCTGGAAAATTCCGCCGGAAGTCACGGCATCGGACGATCCGCGCGCGCAGCTGTATTTTGCCGGAAACCGCACAAAGGATCCGGAGCAGTTCATCAACCGGGTGTTCGAAATCACGTCGAATCCCGACGCCGTCTCCCGCGATGAAATCGAGCTCGTGGATGACACGGTGCTGGATCGCTATTCCGCTCCGGTGCGCGATGCGTCGGGGACCTACTACGGCCGGATCTGGTGCTTCCGCGACGTCACCGCGGAACGGCGACGCGAGGCGGAGCTGGGCAAGGCGCTCACGCTCGAGAAGGAACTCTCGGAGAAGGCGCGCGCCGGGGAACGGGCCAAGGGGGAATTCCTCGCAGTGATGAGTCACGAGGTTCGCACTCCTCTGAATGGCATCCTGGGATTCTCCGAAATTCTGGCTCGGACTCCCGGTCTTCCGGAGGATGCGCGTGAGATCGCCCAGACCATCGTCGCAAGTGGCGAGGCCCTTCTCCACATCCTCGACGACGTGCTGGATCTCAGCAGCCTCGAATCGGCGGCCGCGTCGATCCAGCATGCAAGCTTCGCGCCGCGGGAGGTCCTCGAAAACACCCGCCTCATGCTGGCTCCTCTGGCGACGGAAAAAGGCCTCGCGCTGGATCTCTCCATCGCCCCCGACGCGCCTTCGCTCGTGATGGGTGATGCGGCACGCACCCGCCAGATCCTGCTCAACCTTACCGGCAACGCACTCAAGTTCACCGAGCGCGGCGGAGTCACCCTCGGATTCCGACGCGGCGACAATCCGGGCTGGATGGAGTTCTTTGTTTCCGACACCGGTCCGGGCATTCCCCCGGAGCAGGTTTCGAAAATTTTCCAACCCTTCACCCAGGCGGACTCCAGCCACACCCGCCGTCATGGCGGCGTTGGTCTGGGACTTGCGATCTCACAACGCCTTGCGGAGCTGATGCGCGGCCACCTCACCGTGACGAGCCGTCCGGGGAGTGGCGCGGAGTTTCGCCTCAGTCTCCCGCTCGAGGAACTCGCTTCCACCGAGCCGGCAAAATCGCCGGCACAGGAGTTCGCCCTCGACACCCGGTTCGCGGTCCTTCACCCGCTGCGACTTCTCGTCGTCGAGGACGACAAGGTCAACCTCCGTCTTGTGACAACGCTGTTCCGGCGTCTGGGCTACACTCCCAGCGCCGCGGCAAACGGACGAGAGGCCGTGGAGGCGTGCGCCACGACGCGGATGGACTGCATTTTCATGGACATCCAGATGCCGGAAATGAACGGCATCGAGGCGACGCGAAGGATTCGCGACGCGGAGCGGGCCGCAGCCGGAACGGATCCCGCCTTCATTGTCGCCCTCACGGCCAACGTCGTGGAAGCGGATCGTCGAAAATGTTTCGAAGCCGGAATGGACGCTTACCTCAACAAGCCCGTGAACCTTTCCGCGATCGCCCGGGTGCTCGTGGAGGCCTCGGCCAGAAGACGCCTCAACTGACGCGCCGCTCCAGCTTCACATGCGCGGAATCGTGATTCCCCGCTGCTTCATGTATTTCCCGCCGCGGTCGGCGTAGCTCGTCTCGCAAACTTCGTCCGCCTTGAAAAACACGACCTGTGCGAGTCCCTCGTTCGCGTAGATTCGCGCGGGCAGCGGCGTCGTATTGGAAATTTCGAGCGTCACATGGCCCTCCCACTCGGGTTCGAAGGGGGTGACGTTCACGATGATGCCGCAGCGCGCATAGGTGGATTTCCCGACGCAGATCGTGAGCACGTCGCGGGGGATGCGAAAATACTCCACGCTGCGCGCAAGCGCGAAGGAATTGGGCGGCACGATGCAGACGTCGGTGCGGATGTCGACGAACGAGCGCTCGTCGAATCCCTTCGGGTCGACGACGGTGTTGAAGACATTGGTGAACACCTTGAACTCATCGGAGACCCGCAGGTCGTAACCGTAGCTCGAAATGCCGTAGCTGATCAGGCGATCGCCACGCTCATTCGCTCGGATCTGGCCGTCGGCAAACGGCTCGATCATTCCCTTCTCCTTCGCCATCCGGCGAATCCACTGGTCGGAACAAACGGACATGCGCGTCGGCTTACACAGCCCGGACCCGCGCGACAATGCGAATCACCGGATTTCGTTTGCGACCGTGCAGAGTCACGGGCATTGGTGAAGCCGATGAAACGCAAGCCCGGCGCAGCACTTGTCCTGGTCGGCCATGGTTCCACGCTGAACCCGGATTCCAGTGCGCCGATTCACACCCATGCCGACGCAATCCGCGAACGCGGCATCTTCGACGAGGTGGCGTGCTGTTTCTGGAAGGAGGAACCGTCCATTCGCGAGGTGCTCCGCGTCGTGGAGAGCCGCGAGATCTACGTCGTGCCCGACTTCATCAGCGAGGGCTATTTCACCCGCACGGTCATCCCTCGCGAACTGGGCATTTCCGGCCCGCTGACGACCGTCTCCGGACGCATCGTGAAATACTGCGAACCGGTCGGCAGTCATCCGCGCATGACGGACGTGTTGCTCCAGCGCGCACGGGAGACGGCGCCCGACGTGTCCCCCGCCGAAGCCAGCCTGGTCATCGTCGGCCACGGCACCCCGCTCAATGACAACTCGGCCGTGGCGGTGAAGGAGCAGGTCCGACGCATCGGGGTGATGGGAATTTATGCGGAGGTTCTCGCGGCCTACATGGAGGAGCCGCCCCTGATCGCGGAGTGGGACACGCTCACGACGAAACCCAACGTGGTCGTCGTGCCATTCTTCATTTCCGACGGCCTTCACAGCTATCAAGACATCCCCGTGCTGCTCGGCATCGAGAGGGAAGGCATGCCGGCCGCGAGCCAGCGGGAGGTTTTTCGCCAAAACCCGCACTTCATTCGAGGCCGCCGGCTCTACTATGCAAGCGCCGTCGGCACGGAGCCGGCGATGGCCGAGGTCATCCTTGATCAAGTCGGCCGGTTCGACGCCGAAACGCCCTGATCTCAGAACTCGATCGGCGCGGGCGCCTCGATCGGAATCACCGCCTCGCCCTGCGGAACGTCCAGCGGCTTCACCGGTTCGGCACGGCGCACCTCCTGCGGCTGGCCGTTGTCCGGTGGCGGCGCAGGGGGGACTGCGGATGGATCCACCGGTTCCGCCCTCGCGACACGCACGCCGGCAGCCTCGCTTTCGGCCATCGCGGCATCGGCGGCCTGCTGATCGACGGGCACCGCCTTGGCGACGGGGATCTCGTCCTCGCGCATGCGCAGTGCCGCCGGTTTCACGGATCGGTAGACATCGTTCAAGCCCATCAATGCGGGAGCGGACACCGCGACGGGCCGGATGGAGGAAAGATCAACGGCCGGAGCCGCACGCGGCCACTCCGATTCCTCCTGCTCGCGGGTGTAGAGACGGAGCCCCGTTCCATGCACGTCGCAGGCGATGGTCGGCTTCGCGTCGGCCTTCGCATATTCGATGTAGGCGGTCTTCACCTTTTCCTTCGCACCCGTTGCCGGATTCGTCTGCTCCTCTTCGCAGCGACCGGTTTCCAGCAGGCCGGACACCCGGCAGATGGAGACAGGCACGACGGACGCCGGTTTCTCCAGCTCCTTCGGCGGAAACTCACTGACGGAGGAGTTGATCACGTCAGTCCAGAGCGGCAGAGCGAGATCCCCGCCGAACGCTCCTCGGTAAATCTGCGTCGGCTTGTCGAATCCGAGCCAGACCCCGCAGGTCACCGCGGAGGTGTAGCCAATGAAATAGGTGTCGGTGAATCCGTAGGCGGTTCCCGTCTTTCCTGCGGCCTCAAAGGAACCCAGTCCGAACGTTCCGCGCGCCTTCGCTCCGGTGCCGACCTCCAGTGCGTCACGCAGGGCGACATGCGCCTGGTATGCCGCTGCATCGGAAATCACCGGCACGCGATCCGCCTTCGTGCGGAAGACCTCCTTCCCCTCCCCATCCACAATCCGGTCGATGATGAACGGCTTCGCGGGCCGCGAACCCCTGCCGGGGAACATCGTGTAGGCAAGCGTCAGCTCGTCGAGCGACACCTCGCTCGAGCCGAGAAAGGAGTTCGAGAAATTCCGCAACGACGAACGGATGCCCGCTTTCTTCGCGAGGTCGCGCACCGCATCCAGTCCGACCTTCCATCCGAGGCGGACCATCGCGGCGTTCTTGCCCTTGGCGAGGGCGATATGCGCGGGAATGCCTCCCTCATATTCGTTGCCCGTCCGCTCCACGCCCCATTCTCCAAGGATACCGGTGCTGCCACCGATGCCGACATACCGGTTGTCGAGCGCCGCATCCTGCACAATCTCACCAGGGAAGACCCCCTGCTCGCAGGCCGCGGCATAGACGAGCGGGGTGAACGCCGTGCCCGCCGGCCGCCGGCCCTGCACCGCGCGATTGTATTCGCTGTGTTTGAACTCGCGTCCACCAACCATCGTGAGGATGCCTCCGGTCGCATTGTCGATCGCGATCACCGCACCCTGCACATACTCCGGCGCCGGCGGCTGGGTCTTTGGAAAGCCACCCGTTCGCAGCGTCTGGTCGAACGGCTCGAACTTCTTCACGAAGTCCGCATACTTCTCATGCTTGTAATCGGGATGGTTCTCGATCCTCGTCAGGGCGCTGCGCAGCGCGCTCTCCGCCGCGCGCTGCATCTTCAAGTCCAGGGTGGTGTAGATGCTGAATCCGCCCGCCATCGCGCGCTCGTAACCCAGCGCGGCGATCGCCTGCTGACGCACGTAGTCGACGGCATACGACACCTTGTGCGGGTTCGTCCGGCGCCGCGTCACAAGCGGCGTCTCCTGCAAAGCCTTGGTCTCCCCGCGGCTGAGGAAGCCGAGGTCCTGCATGCGGCCGAGCACGAAGTTTCGCGCGTTCCGCGCCCCATCCGGGTTGTTCCATGGCGACAGGGCATTCGGACTCTTCAAGAGTCCGGCAAGCATCGCGCACTGCCCCGCATTCAGTTCCTTTGCCGGCACGCCGAAGTAGCCGCGCGCCGCCGCTTCCACCCCATAGAGGCCCGAACCGAAATAAACCCGGTTCAGATACAACTCCATGATCTTGTCCTTCGAGAGATGCTTCTCGATCCGGTTCGCGAGGAAAATTTCCACGAGCTTTCGCTCATAGGTGCGCTCGCGAAGCTCGAAGGAATTCCGGGCCACCTGCTGCGTCACCGTGCTGGCACCCTGCTTGATCCGGCCCGAGCGGTAGTTCTTGAGCGCCGCGCGCACGATGCCCCAGTAATCCACGCCGTCGTGCTCGAAGAACCGGTTGTCCTCCGCGGCGACCACCGCCTCGACCATCGTCTTCGGGATTTCCGAGAACGGGATTGGAATGCGGTTCTGCAGGAAGAATTTCCCGACCAGCTCGCCATGGCGGTCGTAGACGAGCGTCGCCGACTCCATCTTGTCGAGGTCGGCAAGATCGAACTCCTCCGCGCGATGAGCGTATTTCGTCCGCAGGACTGCGAACGTCACCATGCCGGCCACGCAGCCGAGCGCCAGCAACGCCAGCGGCCCCCAGAACCACCACCGCGTATAGAAGCGACGTTTCCGTCGGCGCGGCTTTTCCCAACTGTAGTAATCCTTTGCGATAGTCGGTTTATCTCACACGAACCACGCCTGCGCGCAAACGCGAAAACAACAACCATTGAATCTTCGGGATTCGTAGCGAGGATGGACACTCCATGATTTCCAAGCCGCTGGCCGCCTGCACATTCGCGATCCTCGCTCCGGTCCTTGCCGCATTTCCGGCGGAAAAGGCCATTCCGACCGCATCCATTGCGCGCCTGCAAAAAGCCGCGCCCGACGATCCCGAAAGGATGGAGATGGTCAAGGTGCAGGTCGTCCTGGATCGCGCGAAGTTCCGCCCCGGCAAGATCGACGGGCTCGGCGGCGAGTTCACCCAGAAGGCGGCGGACCGCTACGCCATGGTCCACGGAATTCCCGAGGGCCAGCGCATCGATACCTCCGGCGTTGCCCAGCCATACATCGACTACACCGTGACGGAGAAGGACCTCGAGTGGGTCGGGGAAACGGCATCCAAACCCGAACTGCAGGCCAAACTGAAGCGGTTGCCCTACGCGACCTCCTGGGAGGCGATCGCGGAAAAATTTCACACCGACCTCGATTTCCTGAAGGAGCTCAATTCCGGCTTCCAATCCGATCCCAAACCCGGCGACGTCCTGCGCGTGCCGGACGTGGAGCCATTTGACATGACCTCTGTCGCCGAGCTTGAGAAAACGCGTCGCGAGGAAAAAAAGCGCGAGAAGGACAATGCCGGAAAAGCGGCTTCAGAGCCTGCCGAATCCGACGGACAGCCTGAGGAGGAGCCAATTTACGAACCGGTCCTCAGCCTCGTCCTCCTGCGCGAACCCCGCCTGATCGAACTTTACGAGGACGACAAACTCGCCGGCTGTTTTCCGTGCACGCCGGGCTCCGAAAAATTCCCCGTGCCCGAGGGAACCTGGAAAATCACGTCGAACACGCTCCTGCCCTACTTCCGCTGGGACAAGTCCGTGCTCGAAACCGGAAAACGCAGTGAGAACGCCTACAACCTGCCGCCCGGACCGAACAATCCTGTTGGCATCGTCTGGCTCGCCATCAACATCCCCAGCCGCGGCATGCACGGCACCGCATCGCCCGACCAGATTGGCCGAAATTCCAGCGCCGGCTGCGTGCGGCTTGCAAACTGGGACGCGTGGGAGCTTGCCCAGCGGATCAAGGCCGGCACCCCGGTGATCGTGAAGTAACGATCAGAGCACCTTCTCGATCTCCGAGTCGGTCAACTCCATCGGATGGCCCTGCCACACGATCTTTCCTTCCTTGTCGACGAGGAACGCGTGCGGAATCCCGGAAACGCCGAAGCTCTCGATCAACCGCGGCCGGGCCGTGGCGACCGGATAGTCGATCGGCGTCTTCTTCATGAAGTTCCGGATCGTCTGCGCCGGTTCGTCGGTGATGCCGACGATTTGCAGCCCCTTCGCCCCGTATTTTTTGTAGACCTCGTTGAGATGGGGAATGCTCTCGCGGCACGGCGGGCACCATGTGGCCCAAAACTCCACGATCGCCGGCTTTCCCTCGAGATCGACGCGATTGCCGAGGAAATTCAGACCCGCAAGCTTCGGCAGCGGCTGACCGACAAGCGATTCCGGCGTCACATCGGCGGCCCAAGCCGTGGCTGCAAGTCCGATCGCCAACAGAAAAGTGCGGAGGATTTTCATGCCCGCAGCTTACTTGCCATCGGAAGTTCGGAACAGGAAAACCAAGGCCGGATCACGCTCCAAGATTCGAGGGGTCAGTCACCGGAGCCTTGCAGGTGAAATTTTCGCAGAGGTAAACGGCCGCGCGTCCGTCCACTTCCGTCATCCCGAGTGTCCCTTCGGTCGCGCCGGCGGCGAGAATTACCCGATTGGGAGCAAACAGACGGTGCAACGCCCGAAGGAGGGCGGCCGTATCCGCATTGCGTGGATCACCGGCGACCACCGCCTGCGAAGACGGCGAATGATGCATGTCGAGCGCGCAGAGCATTTTCGGCACGGCCGATGGCATTCCCTCGAGGATCTGGGCAAACGACTCGATCACCCGCGCCGCACGTGCGGTGAATGCATCGTCGTGAAACATGCGGCCCAATCGCAGGAGATTCAGCGCGGTGATGGCATTCGCCGATGGCTCCGCCCCGTCGTAGTCGTCGCGCATTCGCACAGGAACAAGTGAATCACCGGCTGCACTGCCCAGATAGCATCCCGCCGCTTCGTCGAAAAATAGCTCGTCCTGCAGGCGCTGAAGCTCGATCGCAAGATCCAGCCATGCGGAATCGAGCGTGGCTTCGTGCAGATCGAGAAGCGCCTGAACGAAGAATGCGTAATCCTCGGCAAACCCACCAATCGCCGCCGCGGCGCCGTCACGCCATGAACGCAGCAGCCTGCCGGTGTCCTTGTCGCGAAGTTCCGTCCGCACGAAATTCGCCGCCCGGATGGCCGCCTCCACATAGCCGCCGTCCCCGAGCGCCGCACCGGCCCGCGCAAACGCGGAGATCATGAGACCGTTCCATGCGGTGAGAATCTTGTCGTCGAGATGCGGGCGCGGACGTTTTTCCCGGCCCACCGCAAGCAACGTCCGACACTCCGCTAGAGCGTCCCGCACGTCCTCGTCGGAAAGCCCAAGAGCCACCGCCGTTTCCGCAACCGACTCGCGTTGGAACAGGACATTTCTGCCCGCCAGCTCGCCCTGGGGGTCGGATGCGGGATCGACATTCCCGTTGGGCTCGACGCCGTAGTGGCGGCAAAAAACCGCGGCTCTGTCTCCGCCGAGAGCGTCCGTGATCTGCTGCATCGTCCACACGTAAAACGCCCCCTCGCCATGCTCCGGCCTGCCTTCCTCGTAAAGGCTGTCCGCATCCTCCGCGGAAAAAAAGCCGCCCGCAGGGTGGGTCAGACACCGGCTGACATAGCCGAGGGTTTCACGCGCGATTTCGGCGAGGGCGGGATCGCCTGAAATCTTCCACGCATCGACGAACGAACAGACGAGTTGCGCCTGGTCGTAGAGCATCTTTTCGAAATGCGGGACGTGCCACTTTCCGTCCACGGCGTAGCGGTGGAAACCTCCGCCCACATGATCGCGAATACCTCCGGCCGCCATCTTCCGAAGCGTGTTCAGCGCCATTTCCCGCGCATCGGCAGACCGCTCGATTCGAAACAGAAAGTCGAATACCGCCGGACGCGGAAACTTCGGACCGCCGCCAAATCCCCCGCGCTCTGCGTCGTAAGCCGACGCGAACGCCGCCAGTCCCGCGTCGATCGCCGCAACGCCAGGCGTCATTCCCGACGGAGGTGGTGTGGATCCCTCGCGCAGCGCCTCAATGACCTGCGCCCCCTGCGCGACCACACGCTGCCGCTCCCGTGCCCAGACTTCGGCGATCCGCTCGAGCACCGTGATAAACCCCGTGCGCCCGTGCCGGCTCGTCGGCGGAAAATACGTGCCGCCAAAAAAGGGTTGCGCGTCCGGCGTGAGCCACACGCTCATCGGCCAGCCGCCGCTGCCGGTCGTCGCCTGGACAAATGCCATGTAGAGCCGGTCGATGTCGGGTCGTTCCTCGCGGTCCACCTTGATACTCACGAAATATTCGTTCAGGACCGCGGCGACGTCGGGATTCTCGAACGACTCGTGGGCCATCACATGGCACCAATGGCAGGTCGAGTATCCGATCGAGAGAAACACCGGCTTCTCCTCCCTCCGCGCCTTCTCGAAAGCCTCCTCGCCCCATGGATACCAATCGACGGGATTCTCCGCGTGCTGGAGCAGGTAGGGCGAGGTGGATTGGGACAGGCGGTTTGACATTTCACGAAGGCTCTCACAGGAATCGCCGCTCGCGCAACGTCCGGCGGCCGTGAATCCAGCGAATGCAATATGATGCCCTCCCGTTTTCGTTCGCTGACCCTCGCTGTCCTCGCCATATCGCTGGCGGGCTGCGCAACCGTGTCGCGAGGCATCGAGACCGGCTCGGATCGTGCGGGCCGCACGCTGGCGCACATCGGGAACCGGATCGAGGAAGGCGCCCACACCGCAGAGCGGAAGACGCGATCGCTCTGGCAGAGACTCTTCGGCGATCGCTCGAATTCGAAGAAGCAGAAGCCGCGACCCATTGTGCGCGACTCCGACCCGCCTGCACCGCCCCCGAAGCCTGCGACCTTTGACACCTACACCGAGGAGAAGATCGGAAGCTGAGGGTTGCTATTCCTTGCGCGACCGTGGCGACTCGGCGCAGGCATGCATCGCCTCACGCCACCATGGGTGCAGGTTTTCCTCGGGCGTCTGCCAGATGCGCCGGTGAAGCGTCGCGAGTGCGTCCGCGTTCCAAAGCAGGGCCATTCGTTCGCGCCTGCCGATCGCATCAGGCCCCAGCGCGAGCAGTTGCTGCGTGATGTTTTCCAATGCCGCGGTGTAGTGCGAACGCGCATTCGAGCGGCGCAGCAGTGCGATGTGCACGGCATTTGCCCATGGCGCGAGCAGCACCTGGGCGAAGCCGTAGTGTGGCAGATTGCTGGAGGATCCGGGCCGGACCAGCGCGGGCGGGATCGCATCCAATCCGCGCAGCACCTCCGGAGGCGCGGTTTCCTCCGGAATGACGAGCAGCCCCCGACGACGCAGCCATTGTCCCACTTCGTCGGAGCTGGTGACCATCACCAGCGGCACCGCAAGCAGCCATCCGGCAAGGATGGGCGAAAGCCACAACGTCAGCACCGGCATCCAGTAGAGCGTGACGCCGAGAACCACCGCACCTGCGAGCGGCAGCATGCCGTATTCGCGGACGGCCTGCGCGAAAGGAATGCGCGAGTCGCTGCGGTTTTGCGTTTTCCAGCTGACGCGCAGTCCGAGCAGTGTCAGCACCACAAACTTCGTGTGGAACCAGAGCAGAATCGGCGCGAGCAGCACGGCCGTCACGGTTTCAAGCAGGGTGCTCGCGGTCATTCGCAGCATCCCTCCAAACTGCCGGGCGCGCGGCAGCGTGTGCAGCCAGCCGAGCAACTTCGCTCCGAAAAGCATGAGCAACGTGATCGAGAGAAGCAGCAAGCCGTTCCGCCATGCCTCGGTCCATGCCGGATCTGAAAGGCGATCCGCGTAGATCGCGGCCTTCATCTTCCCGTGATAGTCGATCGCGCTCAGAACGATGAAAATCACGAGCAACGGCGCGGAAAGATACGCCATCAGCCCGAAGAACATGTGAATGCGGTTCGTAAAATGCGTGCGCGGGGCGAGCAGAAACCAGAAATGCTGCAGGTTTCCCTGCGCCCAACGCCGGTCGCGCTTCAGGCTCTCCGAAAGATTCGGCGGCCCCTCCTCGTAGGAGCCATCCTCATTGAACGCAAACCACACCTGATATCCGGCCTGCTGCATGAGCGCCGCCTCCACGGTGTCGTGGCTGAGAATGTGCCGGTCGTCAGCCGTGCGTCCCGGCAGCTCCGGGAGCACGCAGTGGTCCATGAACGGCTGGAGACGGATAATCGCGTTGTGTCCCCAATAGCTGCCGCCGGCGAGGTGCCAGAAATTCGAGCCCGCCGCAAAGAGCGGCCCGAGCGTGTGCGTCGCGAATTGCGTGAGCCGCTGGAAAAACGAGATGCCGCGCACAATCTTCGGCGCAGTCTGGATGATGCCGACGGTCGGATTCGCATCCATCGCACGCGCAAGCCGGACGAGTGTTTTGCCGGTCATCACACTGTCCGCATCGAGGATGACGAGATAGCGGTAGCGCCTGCCCCACCGGCGGCAGAAATCGGCGATGTTGCCGCTCTTTCCGTGAAGCGACACGCGGCGCTTGCGGTAATAGACCCGCCCGTGAAGTTGGAGGCGTGAGCAAAGGCTCGCCCATGCACACTCTTCATCGACCCAGTTCTCCGGCTGGTTCGAATCGCTCAGGATGAAAAGGTCAAAGGACTCGCTCTGGCCGGTCTCCTTCAGCGAGACCAGCATGTTTTCGAGCCCGCGAAAGATGCGTGCCGGATCCTCGTTGTAAACGGGCATCACGATCGCGGTGGACCCCGGCGAAGTGCTCTCGTCGAGCCCGTCGATCGTGCGCATGATGTCAAACCGCTCACCCCGCAGCCGGATGAGGAATCCCCACAGCGCGATCGAAAATCCGAAGGCAATCTGGCTGAACAGCACAACGAACAGCGCCATCAGCACCCATTCCAACGCACCAACTCCGCCCTCCGCATACATGTCGTATAGGAGCCAGACGCCGGCGATCGTGATCCCGCCGCCCGTTGCAAGAAACAGCGACTGTCGCAGCGAGACGATTTCGCGCGGGAGGTCAGTGGAAACGCGGAACGTCATTTTTGGAAGAAGGCGAGATACGAGCCGTAAGCTGCGAAGAAAATGCACACCCAGATGAGGAACGCGCGCAGCACGTGCCCCCACGAAAACTGCTGCCACGTGCCGCTGGCGATTTCCTCCATCGGCCCGTAGTCGACCTCCTGGCGCGTGAGACGCGCGAGTTCGAGGTCCGGCCCCGTGCGCAGGGTCACCGATCGAACGGCATCGCGCAGACTGTCGGGCGGAGGTTCGGTCAGAAACGCGGAAGGGAACTGCTCATACAAATCGTTCGTGAACCAGAGTGCCCGACCGCGGGCCGCAAGCCGGGGATTCGACGGCGCCGAGTCGTCCGCAAGGCGGGAAAACCAGGCCTCCACCCGTTGCGTCGCCAGACTCATCGTCACATCGAGCGGCGTGCGCGACGGGTCCCGTGCATGCTCGCGACGCGCTTCATCGACAAGTGCGAGGTTGAGCCGCAGCACATGCTCACGATCCGGAATTCGGTGCGCGTTCAGGTAGTCCTCGAGCCGCAGGCACGCATCAGTCCAGTCGGAGAGTTCGTCCGGAATCACTTCACCCATGTGTAACTCCATGTCTCGCTGATTCGCCGACCATCGAGTTCCAGCGCGCAACGCATCTCGACGGGGTCGTTGCCCTTGTCAGCCGTCACTCCGAAACTCACGCGCCACATGTCCGTGTCGGGGATCGGCATGCACTGGACGTCGGAGAGCACCGCGTCACCATCGATCCAAACATCAGGCCGCACGTCCGCATCCGGCGCCGGTCGCTCGCCGGCCATCTGGAAATCAACAACGATCAGCCGGTAGTTCGACTTCTCCTGGTAGTCGATGCGCGTGGACACGCATCGCGCAAGCGGCGGCAGTCCCGCATTCGCGGTGAATGCCGTGATTGTGTAGGCAAACTCGACACTGCGGCCCTTGATGATGCCTTCCTCCGGGCGCCAGTAGGCGACGACGTTGTCCAGATACTCGGAATCCGTCGGATTTTGCATCAACACCACCGCACCCGGGCCCCAGTCACCGTCCGGTTCAACCCAATAGCTCGGGCGCTGGTGGTAATTTGCCTCGAGGTCCTGATAATGGGAGAAGTCGCGATCGCGCTGAAAAAGACCAAACCCTTTGGGGTTTGTATTCGCAAACACATTGACCTGTCGTTGCTGCGCCCATGCCAGCGGCCGCCACACCCATTCGTCGTTGGAAAGCCGGATCTGCAATCCGTCGGAATCGTGCACCTCGGGGCGGAAGTCACCGAACGTGTTGCTCGTGTTTTCCCCGAACCAGAACATGCTCGTGAGCGGAGCGATGCCAATGTCCTTCACCGTCTTCCGGGGAAACAGCACCGCCTTCACACGCACCTTCGTCTCCGGTCCGGGGACGACGCGGAATTCATAGGCGCCCGTCACCGCCTCACCATCGAGGAGCGCGTAGATCGTCAGCTCCGTCGCTCCCGGCGCCGGCTGCACCAGCCAGAAGGCCGTGAATGCCGGAAACTGCTCCTTCCCCAGCGTGTCGACCGCAATGGCACGCGCGGACAATCCCCAGATCTGGTCGCGTCCGAGAAAGCGAAAATAATTCGACGCCGGGAACACGAGAAACTCATCCAGCCGCTCGGCATGGTTGATCGGGTAAAAGACGCGAAATCCCGTGAATCCCGAGTTCTGCAGCTCGACGGGATCCAGGCCGGTCTGCCCGCCGATCTCAAACGCGTCGGGATCAAATCGAACCGGGCCCGCTGCATCACCGTCGACCTGAAAGATCGTCACCGGAATCGAAGAGTGCGCCCCCCCGGCGGGAAGGAACGCCGCCTGAAACGGCAGGGCCTTGTCCCGCCAGAGACGCCGGTCGTCCTTGAACCGGATGTCGCGCAACCCGTCGTAACCCAGCTCGCGCAGCACTTTGGACTGGATGGGCTGCGGCGGTTCATACGGCTCGCTGGCAAGCCGCTCGGCCTGCGCGACGACCATGTCGAAACCCAGTGTCTTGCGATCGCTCTGCGAAATGACGAACGCCAGCAGGGCGATGGTCATCACTGCAAACACGAGGTGGGTTTTCATCCGGCTTCAACGGGCGTGCCGTCGTGTGACACCCCCCGACATAACGCAAATGCCGGCCTCTGCGGATTGGAAAATTTCTCCAGTGCGCAGGAAGGAACGCCGGACTCCGGAACCCGGCCTAGTTCGCTGCGAAGACGCCGCGTCGTGTCGATGCCGCCCAGGAGAGCATCCGCTCGGCATCCGTGAAGATGTAGCTCGTCTTGCTTCCCAGCTGCACGAGGATGTAGCTGCGCCCGTTGATCGTCGCACTCGTAATGAGGCAGCGACCCGCCGCATTGGTGAATCCGGTTTTCATGCCATCCACGCCCGGCACCCTGCCGAGCATCTTGTTGGTGGACTCCAGATACTTCGTGCGGCCATTGGTAAAAACGAACTGGTATCCCGGCAGGCGCGTGATCGAGCGAATCGTCGGATTTCTCCACGCCCGGTAGGCAATACGCGCCATGTCACGGGCGGTGGAATACTGCGGCCCCGGAAGTCCGCTCGGATTCACAAAATGGCTGGAAAGCGCCCCGAGCGATTGCGCCCGGGCGTTCATCGCCCGTGCAAAACCCTCGACGCTGCCCGCGTAGTCCCTGCCGAGCGCGGTAGCGGCGTCGTTGCAGCTCTTCACGAGCATCGCCGCTAGCAGCTGGCGGCGCGGGTATCTCTGCCCGGCCCGCATGCCGGCGTTTGTCGGCTCGACCGCCACATCCGATGCGGTCACTGTCACCAGTTCGTCCAATCCGCCCCGCTCGGCGATGAGCAGCGCGGTAAGAATCTTCTGTGTGCTGGCGACCTGGCGGCGCTGGTCCGCATTTTTTTCGTAGAGGGTTTCCCCGGTCTCCGCATCAATAAGGATCGCTGATTGCGCATAGATTTGGGGCGCCGTGAGCGGCCAAATCGGCCCCTCGCCCATTCGCGAATTCGCGACCGTCGAGACGGGCGGGGCGGAGACCGCCATCGTTCGCCGCGGCACACTTTGCGACGGACGTTGCTCGCGCTCGATCACCGAGCACCCCGTTCCGCCGAGCACGGCGGCAGCCATTGCGAACAAAATCCATTTCCTCATGGTTCGCGGGGGTTTTAGGAAACCACCCTGCCGCGGCCAATCCCAAAAAGCCGCCTGCCGGGATTCGCTCGCGCGAAATCCGATTCTTCGCTTGTCTGATCGCGATGTCACCCGCCGTTTCCAAAGCGATCGCCTTCGTCGTCGCACTGCTCGCCATCCTGGCGATCGCGTCCGCGTTCGTGCTCGATGACTGGGCGCGGGCGGAAATGCTCACCGCCCAGGGCAAGGGGTGGAAGAAATCCACCGAGGCTCAGGTCCTCGGGGCGATCAGCAAATACGGCGACTGGCCCGAGCTCATGCTGCTTGGCGGTCTCGGCCTGCTCGTGGCGTGGAAACGAAACAGCCGCGAATGGAAGCGCATCCTCATCGCCGCGATGATCGCATCGACTGTTGCGGGCATCCTCGCAAATACCTCACGTCTCACGACGGGACGCGTGCGTCCGCGCGATACCGAAGACATCGCGAAGGGCTTCTATGGCCCGTTTCACAACGGCGGGTTCACGATCGGAAACTCGAAATACAACTCGTTTCCCTCCGGCCACACCGCAACGGCCGTCGGATTCGCCGCAGTTCTCCTTTTTGCGCGGCCGCTGCTCGGCGTCCTTGCGATGCTTGCCGCCGGCGCGGTGGCATGGTCGCGCATGGCCCTCGGCGCACATTACCTTTCCGATGTCGTCGTGGCGACGGTCCTCGCCATCGTCGTCGCATGGATTGTGTGGAGGATTGCAAAGCGTGACGGCGACGCCATCGCCGCCCGCGCGATCGCGATGCTCCGAAAACGCAAACCCGCCGCGTGAAACGGCTCGCGGATTTCCTCGCCGCCCTGCCCGGGAAGCCGTTCGTTCTTCCGGCGCTTCTCGCATTCCTCGCGCTGATTTTTGTCATCGCGAACCTGCCCTGGCATCTCGACAACTACGACCAGGCCAAGCAGGCCTACGTTGCCTACGAGATCGTGAAGACCGGCGACATGTGGTTCCAGCAAACGCCGCAGGGCGCATCCGCGTCGAAGCCGCCGCTCATGGGCTGGGTTTCCGCCGCCCTGCGACTGGCAGGACTCCCCTGGGATCTTGCGTGGCGGCTGCCCTCCCTGATCTGCGCGCTGGCGATTCTCGGCATTCTCGTCCGCGCCGGCCGCGCGATTCTCGGAGAACCCGGCGCCGTCCTTGCCGCCGCCGCGTTTGGATTGAACCTCCTCACTCCGCGCCTCGCCACCCTCGTCCGCACGGACATGATGCTCGGGTTTTTCATCTTCCTGTCCGGCTGGATGATCTGGCGGAAACTCCGTGCGGGTGCGCCGTGGACCACACCCGAACGCTGGGCATTCTGCGCGATCCAGGTTGCCGCACTCATGACGAAAGGGCCGGTTATCTACGCGTTTCTCCTTCCCGGCCTCGTCGCATTCATCGTGCTCGACGCGAAGAACCGCCGCCTTGCCTGGAGCGGCTGGTGGACATGGCTGCTTCCGCTCGGACTTTTCATCGCATGGGGTGCCGCCGCGCTGATGATGAAAGAGGGATTTTACGACGACGTCGTAAATCGTGAGTTCCTCTCGCGCTTCCAGGAAGGCGCACGCGACGACGAACGGCCACAACCGTTCTGGTTCTATTTTCCACACCTCCTGCACAAGTTCGCTCCATGGAGCTGGCTCGTCCTCGCACTTCCGATCGCATTCCCCGCCGTTCGCAGGCACCTTCGCGACCGCCCGGCCACACTCTGGCTCGTCCTGTGGACCTTCGGCGGTCTGCTTGCGATGACGCTCATTCCCGCAAAACGCGTTGACCGAGTTTATCCGGTCATTCCGCCACTCTGCCTGCTTCTCGTGGACTGGCTTTCGCTCGTGTGGAACGACCGGCGGATCCGCATTGCCTCCGGAGCTGCTCTGGCGGGTGGATTTCTCTTCGCAGGTGGATATTTCATCGGACTCGTTCCGCTCAGCTACCACGAGCGGACACCCGCTCTGGTCGAATTTGCAAAGACCGCCCGCGAGACCGCCGCCGCCCGGGGTTTCGACACGATCGCCCTGCCGCGCGTCCGCGACGAAGGACTTCTTCTCTACCTCGACGTGCTGCGTTTCACCGACAAGGGCGACGCCTTCCGCGCATGGAAGGCCGGCGAGCCAATGGCCATCCTGATGTCCGATCGCACCGCACGCGGCTTTTTCGAGGAAGTCGGAGACGTAAAGCCCGCACTCGACTCCGGCGAACTCCGCGCCAAAAACGACAAACGTTACTTCCTGTTCATCCAGGATTAGAAGCGACGGCATCTGACCGCTTGACCCCCTGCGCGACAGCCGCCATTTCTCTCGGTCCCAATGGACGTCCGCTCCCTGCTCCGCCTGTTCAACCGCGAGATCGGCGAAATTCCCGGCTTTCTAAACCGCAAGCAGGCGCTCGTCTGGGCGTTTCTTTTCAATGAGCAGGCACGGATGGGCATTCGCGGCGGCGCGATCGAGATCGGTGTGTTTCAAGGCCGCTCGGCCGCACTGCTCGGCGCATTGCTCGGTCCGGACGAGCCTTTGCTCCTCGTGGATCCCTTCCAATCCCCGGAAATCGCGGACCGCATGTCGCGAATCGCACCGCAGTGCCGATATACGTTCGTTGCGAATAGCTCCGATTCCCCCGCGGCCCGCGAGGCGGTCGCCGCAGCGGGTGCCCCGCGGTTCTTTCATGTCGACGGCCGGCACACCGCGGATTTCGTGCGCCGGGAAATCGCACTCGCGGAATCCGTGCTGCACGCCGACGGGCTCGTCTGTGTCGATGACTTCTATTCGGAACGCTACCCCGAGGTGACGCTCGGCGTTTTCGATGCGGTTCGCGCGGGTTCGCTGAAATTCCTGCTCTCCGCGTTCAACAAATGCTACCTCGCCCGGCCGGAGGCGCATGCCCGCTACCTCGCGGCGTTCGAGGCCGGACTGATTTCGTGGTTGCGGGAAGCGGAATTCGACAATCTCACGCTCTTCCGCTCCGCCGGCGATCTCCACTGCCTTTCGCTAGGGAAGCGTTACAAGGACGCCGACGTCTTCGGTCCGGATTGACCGGACTCTACCCGCACTCCGCCACGATGGCCGCAAAGGCCTCCGCGCGATCGGCGGCAGCGAGAATCGGTCGTCCGATGACGAGAAAATCCGCGCCCGCGGCAATCGCCTCGGCCGGAGTGAGAATCCGCTTTTGGTCGCCCGCATCCGCGCCCGCAGGCCGCACACCGGGAGTGACGATCTTCACCGCCGGTCCAACCGCAGCGCGAACGGCACCAATTTCCAGCGGACTGCAAACGATTCCGCCTATGCCGCACTCCGCGCCCACTTTCGCGAGTTGCGGCACCCATTCCGCAGGCTCGCGATCGATCCCGACGGCGGCAAGCGTGTCCGCGGTGCTGCTCGTCAGCACGGTGACCCCGAGCACGGTGCAATCCGTCGCCGCATCCACGGCCGCGCGAATCATCTCCGGACCTCCGCTCAGGTGGATCGTCAGCATGTCCACACCGACTGAACAAGCCGACCGGACACCCGAGGCCACGGTGTTCGGAATATCGTGAAACTTCAGATCGAGAAAAACCTTCCACCCCCGGTCCCGCGCGGCACGGACGACATCCGGCCCCTCGCTCGTGAAAAGCTGCATTCCGATCTTGCACCACGTGGCGACGCCGGAGAGTTCGTCCAGCACGGCATCCGCCGCACGGCGGTCAGGGACGTCGAGTGCCACAATGATTTTTTCTTTAGCGGGAGTCTGCATTGGTCGAGGATGCGCGCCCGATGAAGCTGCGTGCCCCTGCGAAAGTCAACCTTTCGCTCCGTATCCTCGGCAGGCGGCCGGATGGGTTTCACGAGATCGAGTCCGTCATTGCGCCGATCTCGCTGGCCGACGAGATCACGATCGAAACGTCGCTCGGCCAGGGCGTGAAGGTGCGTTGCGACGATCCGGCCATCCCGCAGGATGATTCCAATCTCGCCGCTGTCGCAGCCCGGCAGTTTCACGCGCAGACCGGCGTTCGGTTTTTCGCCGACATCTTCATCACGAAACACATCCCCTCCGGCGCCGGACTCGGTGGAGGCAGCAGCGACGCGGCGGCGGTCCTCCTCGCACTGGACTCCATCTTTGAGACAAACCTCGGCACCACAGGGCTCGAGGAAATCGCGGCACGCATCGGATCCGACGTGCCATTCTTCATCCGTCGGCAACGCGCAATCGTGCGAGGCCGGGGCGAGGTCGTTGAACCCGCACCACCGGCGCCGCCGCTTCACCTCGTCCTGATCAAGCCACCTTTCGGAGTTTCCACCCCCTGGGCCTACCGGCAGTGGTCCACCGCGACGGGGCTGCCGTCCGTGGATCTGTCGCCGCAGTCCTGGATGGATTTTGAGTTCGTGAACGATCTCGAGAAACCCGTCTTCGAGAAGTTTCTGCTTCTGCCAGTCATCCGCGCGTGGCTGCGCGAGCAACCCGGCTGCCATGTCGCAATGATGTCGGGCTCCGGCTCCACGATGTTCGGCGTGTGCGAGTCCGGGGAAGCCGCCGCCGCGATCGCCCGGCACGCGCAGGCACATTTCGGGGAGTTCACATGGACGGCCGTGGCGACTACGGCGTAGCGCCAGTCGGGGGACGACCTCCGCATCCGTCCTTCGCCGAGGCACTGCGCGTCTGGATCAAGGTCGGCCTGCTGAGCTTCGGCGGTCCGGCCGGACAGATTGCCCTCATGCATCGCGAGCTGGTCGAGCGACGCCGCTGGATCAGCGACAGCCGGTTTCTCCACGCGCTGAACTATTGCATGCTGCTCCCCGGACCAGAGGCACAGCAACTCGCCATCTACACCGGCTGGCTTTTGCATCGCGTGTGGGGTGGCATCATCGCCGGCGTTCTCTTCGTCCTTCCCGGAGCCCTGTTGATGGGAATCATCAGCGTCGTCTACGTGCTCTACGGCAGCGTCCCGGCGGTCGACGCTGCGTTCTACGGCCTGAAACCCGCGGTGATGGCGATCGTCGCCGCTGCAGTGCTGCGGATCGGGCGAAAGGCGCTGCGAAACGGCACGATGTGGGCAATCTCCGCGGCGGCGTTCGTCGCCATTTTCTTTTTCAGCGTCCCGTTTCCCCTCATCGTCCTGCTGGCAGCGGTTCTCGGACTCGCCGGTGGACATTGGTTTCCGGGTCCATTCGGCGCCACGCGCCCGTCTGGAGGCTCGGCATTTGATGAGTCGCCCTGCGTGGTCGACGATTCCGCAGCTTCGCTGTTTGGTCGTCCCAGCCTGCCACGAGCCGTCGGAACCGCCGCCGTCTGGACCCTCGTGTGGCTCGCACCGGTCGCTGCGTGCTGGGCAATTTTCGGACGCAACAACGTCCTCACCACGGAAGGCCTCTTTTTCAGCAAGGCGGCGCTGGTGACATTCGGGGGAGCCTACGCCGTGCTCCCCTACGTCGCACAGCAAGCGGTCGAAACGCATGGCTGGCTCACCGCCACGCAGACGATGGACGGCCTCGCCCTCGCGGAAACGACGCCCGGCCCGCTCATCCTCGTGCTGCAGTTCGTCGGATTTCTGGGAGGATGGAACGCCCCAGGTGCGTTACCTCCCCTTCTCACTGCGATGCTCGCAGCGGCACTCACGAGCTGGGTCACCTTCATCCCGGGTTTCCTTTTCATCTTCGTCGGCGGACCGTTCATCGAGGCCGGTCGCGGCAGCAAACATTGGAATGCCGCGCTCACCGCCGTCACCGCCGCGGTGGTCGGCGTCATCCTGAATCTTTCCGTGTGGTTTGCATGGCACGTCGTCGTTCCGCAACCCGGCTCGTTCCAGGCCACCCCTCTCGCGCTTTCCGTCGTGTTTCTTCTTCTCCTCATCCGCACGAAACTCGACATCCTCTGGATCGTCGCTCTCGGAGCCGCCGCCGGTCTCGTCCTGCGCCTTGGCGGCCTCGCATAAACCCTTTCCGTCGCCCGCCGAATCTCCGACAATGCCCGCGATCCGATGAACGCCCGCAAGATTCTCGTCGCCCCATCCATCCTCGCCAGTGACTTTGCCAAGGTCGGCGCAGAGACCGAATCCCTCGCCGCTGCAGGCGCAGACTGGGTGCATTGCGATGTGATGGACGGGCATTTCGTGGACAACATTTCGTTTGGTCCGGCGTTCGTGGAAGCCGTGTCCCGCCATACGTCGCTCCCGCTCGACGTGCACCTCATGGTCACGCGGCCCGACCATTATTTCCCGCGCTTCACGAACGTCGCCTCGTCGATCAGCGTTCATGTGGAAGCCGACCACGACGTCTCGAAGACGCTCCGTGCCATTCGCGATGCCGGGTGCAAGGCCGGGCTCGCCATCAGTCCGCCGACTGACATCGCCGTCATCGAGCCGTTCCTCGGACAGTTCGACATCCTCCTCGTGATGACCGTAAATCCGGGCTTCGGCGGTCAATCATTCATTCCGGAGATGATGGAAAAGGTGAGGCAGGGTGCTTCATGGCGCGACCGGCAGGCGCTGGATTTCGGCATCGAAGTCGATGGCGGCATCAATCCCGAAACCGCCCGCATGTCCATCGAGGCCGGCGCAAACCTGCTCGTCGCCGGAACCTCCGTCTTCCGCGCCACCGACCGCGCGGCGGAAATCCGGATGCTCCGGGGGGCCTGAGTTCGGACCCCGCGACACTCCTGAAAGGTCAGACTTCCGCCGAACCGTGGGCTCAGTAGGAGCTTCGTCCTCCCGGAATAAAGTCGTCCGGACGGAGGATTTCCAGCGCCTCGCCTACGAGGAATAACGATCCAGTGATCAGCAATGGTTCGTCGAGGGCTCCGGCTTCCGCCAATGCATCGCGGAGGTCCGGAAATGCCCGCGTCTCCACCGGAGATGCGCGTTCGATCGCGGAAACTTCGGTGGAGCGCATGCTTTTCACGGGCACGACCCAGATCTCTTTCGCGATCGCGCCGAGCAGCCGCAGCATTGTCGCGTAGTCTTTGTCCTCGAGCGCACCAAAGATCACCGTTGCTTTTTGATCACCAAACACCTCGCGCCACGTGGCGACGAGCCGCTCGGCAGCGTGCGGATTGTGTCCTCCATCGAGCACGAAGTTTCCCACACGTTGAAATCTCCCGGCCCATTCCACGCGCGCGAGTCCATGCTCCATTGCTGAAACAGGAACATCAATCTTCGCCGCCCGAATCGTCGCCACGGCGAGTGCTGCATTCGCGCGCTGATGCGATCCCGCGAGTCTGACGGACCAGTCCTCAGGAATGGGTGCATCGACGATCTGCAAGGGGGCACCAATCTGCGCGGCGCGATCCTCGATCACAGCGGATACCTCCGCTTCCTGCCTCGCGCTTACCGCAGGCACACCCGATTTCAGAATCCCCGCCTTCTCCGCAGCGATGGCCTCGAGCGTGCCTCCGAGCCATTGGGAATGATCCATCGCGATCGGCGTCAGCACGGAAACGATCGGCGTTACCGCGTTGGTTGCGTCGAGACGGCCGCCCATGCCCGTTTCGAGCACGACGAACTCCGCGCCTTCATCCGCGAAATGCCGCAGCGCAAGCACCGTCGCCAGTTCGAAGAACGTCGGCGCGTGCGACCACTCGCTCGTGCAATCGCGAAGCTGCGTGAGAATCCGCGCCATGGCAGACTCGGGAATTTCCACGCCATTCACGCGAATCCGCTCTCGAAAATCGACGAGGTGCGGCGACGTGTAGAGGCCGGTGCGATGTCCTGCCGCCCGGAGAATGGAGTCGAGCATCGCGCAGACCGATCCCTTGCCATTGGTTCCCGCGACGTGCAGGAACCGGCATTGCTCCTCCGGATGACCGACCGCGGCGAGAAGCCGGCGCGTGTTTTCGAGCCCGAGCTTGATGCCGAACAGCTGGGTGGAATACAGCCACTCCAGCGCTTCGGAGGGATTCATTTTTTCCCGGGCGAAAGGTAGCCGAGCAACTGCACGAGCAGGCTGCGCAGCTTCGCTCGATGGACGATATGGTCCACCAGCCCGTGCTTCTCGAGAAACTCGGCGGTCTGAAATCCGGGAGGCAGCTCCTGGTGCGTCGTCTCCTTGATCACACGCGGACCGGCAAAGCCGATCATGCTCTTCGGCTCCGCGAGGATCACATCGCCGAGGGAGGCATAGCTCGCCATGACTCCGGCGGTGGTGGGATTGGTGAGCACGGTGATGTAGGGAAGTTTCGCATCGGCGTGACGCGCCAGCGCACCGCTGGTCTTCGCCATCTGCATGAGGCTGAGCATGCCCTCATACATCCGCGCCCCACCGGAGGCGCAGACAATGATGACCGGCATCTTCTTCTTCGTTGCGAGTTCGATCGCGCGTGTGATCTTCTCGCCTACCACGGAGCCCATCGTTGCGGCGAGGAAAGTAAAATCCATCACCGCGAGCGACACCGGGCGCCCGCCGATCTTTGCGGTTCCGGTGATCACCGCATCCTTGAGTCCCGTCTTCGCACGGTAGCTCTTCAACCGGTCCTCGTAGGTCGCGACGCCCTTGAACTTCAGCGTGTCGACGGAGACGAGATCCGCGTCGGTTTCCTCGAATGTCCCGTCATCCACGAGCGAGGCGATGCGCTCCTTCGAGCCGAGCGGAAAATGGTGGTCGCACTTCGGGCAGACGCGGAGGTTTTCATCGAGGGCGAGGTTGTGAATGACCTCGCCGCACGAAGGGCACTTGGTCCAGAGCCCTTCGGGCATTTCGCGACTCCTGCCGGTGAGCGCCTTGAGAACGGGTTTGCGAAAAATGGCCATGAGTTATCCTCGCGCAACAATGATGGCGCGCACGCTCCGTGCGCCGCCCTCGAGCAGGACCCGTGCGCACTCGTCCAGCGTCGAGCCGGTCGTGAGCACGTCGTCGACCAGCAGGAAGGATTGATCTTTCACCCGGGCATTGTGGCGCAAAGCGAATGCCCCGCGCAAGTTCCGCATCCGGCTCTTCCGGTCGAACTGCGTCTGCGTCACCGTATGGCGGATTCGCTTCAGGGGCGTGGCCAGCGGGACCTTTCTCCGGCGAGAAGCCCATTCCGCCAGCGCCTCCGACTGATTGAACTGCCTCTCGCGGCGTCGCGCCGGATGAAGCGGCACCGGAACCAGGGCGAATGCCTCCATGTCCGCAATACGGCGGTCATCCAGAGCCTCGCAGAGCCACTCCCCAAGCACGCGCCGCAGGTGAAACTCCCGGCCGTATTTGAACCGGTGAATCAATTCCCGGACGACTCCGGCGCACCGCATCGGCGCGATCGCAAAGTCGAGATGCAGCGCGTGGCCCTGGCAGTTCGGACAGACGAACGCATCCAGCATGCCGTCGAACGGACGGCAGCACACTTCGCAGCGAGGGCCGCGAATTCGGGGCAGATCCTTCGAGCAGCGGCCGCACAGCCAGACGTCGGGAGCCTGCCGCACGCCGCAATTCACGCAATGCGGCGGATACAGGAGGTCAGCCAGCGCTTCGATCGGCGGTCGGAGCAGGCGCAGTGCGTCCACACGCGAGATACCACCAGACCAGCGCGCCGGTCACAAGCAATGCCGTCATTGGCACGACTCCCGTCGGCACCATTCCACTCACAACATTGGGGCCCACCCACGGCAGCAGCGCATCCGGCGGCTTCACGCGGTATTTCCCGAGCAGATTGATCGTTTGCTGCCCCAGCACCCACCCTGCATGCAGTCCAATCGCCAGGGCCAGCGAGCGCGTCCGCATCGTGACCGCTCCCAGGATCCAGCCGATCACGAAAAGGGCAGTCGCCCCCGCGAGCAGGACCCCTGGCCCGTCCGGGCTGGCAAACGCCGTGCCGAGCAGCTCGAACCCGCTCCACCAGTGCACATCCTCGATCATACCGCGGGGCTTGATGAAATGGACGATCGAGAACACGAACGAGATCACCAGAAGTCCCGGGAGACGCCCGATGTATCGGATCGCCAGCCCGAGCAACACCCCCCGAAACAGAAACTCCTCCACCGTGCCAACGACCGCGGCAGTCCCGATGACGCGGAGAAATCCAAACACCTTCCACTCGTCCCGTGGCTTGTAGATCTCGAATGCAAAATATCCGATCGCCAGCGCAACGAGCGGCAGCAGCGCGAGCCCCAGACCCGCCAGCAGATCACGGCGAAAGTTTGGATTCCGCTCGATTCCCAGCTCGCGCATCCCGCCGATTCGTAGCGATCGAATCAGCGGCCAGAGCAGGACAAGCGCCGTGATCTGCGCGATGCGACTGAAGAACCGGAAAAACGGGAACGCGGCCAGCGCAGGCAGGACATCCCGTTCCCCCAACGCCTGGGCGATCCAGTAAACCGGCGGCGCAAGAAGGGCCGCGATCAGAACGACCGCGCACACGTAGACGAAAATCTTCGCCAGGGGATTCACGTGCCGCACGCTACCAGCTTCCCCGTTTGCCGAAATCCTTTTTCCGAACAGCGAATCACGTCTCGGAGCGTCGGAAGTCACCCGCTCACGGCACCGGCTTCCCGTCGAACCACTCCAGCGCCTTGCGCAGGCTGTCGTCGTTCATTCCGTGCCCGCCCTCGTAGCGGTCCTGCCTCACGTTCCGGATTCCCAGCGCTTTGATGGCATTCGCGTTCGCCTCCGACTGCGCCACCGAAACGAGATGATCTTCCGAGCCGTGCGAGAGAAATACCGCGAGCTTCCGAATGCCGGTCCGCGATCTCGGAAAAAGCCCGGCACCCGTCGAAAATCGCTCGCCCCCGGCGCCTCCCATGAACACGCCGTTCACCGCATAGCCACCGGCGATCATCGGCGCAGTCATCATGGAGGCCCGCGCCGCCCCTCCGGAGTTCCCGCCCGTGTAAAATTCCCATTCCTTCGCACCTGGATACCTACTTTCGAGTTCGCGCAGTCCGGCGAGGACCATCGCGGCATTCCACTGCGGAGTCAGATTCTTCTCCAGCACCGGCCCGTTGGCCGCCATCGCCACCCAACCCGCTTCGTTCGCGATTTGCCCAAAGCGTGGCAGTGCCTTCACATGGGCACCTCCATTGTCATCCGTGGGAAAGACAACCAGCACCTTGTGGCGCTTCGAGGGATCGAAGTTCCGGGGCAACATCAGCGCCATCGTGGCTTCCGTAGGCAAGACGCCGCCCGGTGAGGTCCCCGCCAGTCGTTGTTCCTCCGGAGTCAGCTGCACCTGAAATTCCCCCGGGCTCTCCGGGAGGGAGCGTCCGCCATCCGCGGATGCCGATGACGATCCCTCCTCAGCGATCCGAATTTCGGAGGCACTCCGCAAAACAATCTGCGGCTTCTCCTTGTGGAGTTCGACCGTCCCGGTCACCTCCACCTCCTTCCCCTCGAAAATCGACCAATCGTCGATTCCCTCAAATCCGGGTCGGGCCACGACCGTAAAGATCGACTTCGGATGTGGCGCGCCGAAATTCAGGAACACCATCCCCGATTCAATCGTCGATATCTGCGCCACCTCGCCACGAACGGTCACCGTTTCCCCGACATGCGTCGCCGCGTCCGCAACATCGACCGCACCCGACCCGACGGACGACAGGGCGAGGAAAACAGCCAGGGCCATCCCCGGGAGGCGCCAGTCGGAAAAGAAAACTCCCTTGAGGTTGGCAATCCAAAACATCTCGGCAGGGGAAGCAGTATCCGGGCCGCAACACGACCGGACGAACGTGCCGGAATCGTTTCGCATTCTTGAGCCGGGAGGAAATCCCAGGCTCCGATCATTCGTCCGCGGCACAAATGCAGAACAATCTCCCCCGTCCGCGCGTCTTCCAGGCAGGCACGGATCACGCAAGTTCGAGGTTCCTTCTCCCTTTCCTTGGTTCCCGTGTTCAAGATTTCCTCATGCCCTACGACACCGACGCGCTCGTCGCCGCAGACAAGCAGCACATCTGGCACCCGTTCACGCAGATGCAGGCGTGGTGCGATCCCGCGCATGAGCCGCTTGTCCTGGTCGAGGGTCACGAAGCAATCCTGCGCGACAGCAGGGGCCGCGAATACCTCGATGGCAACTCGTCGATCTGGACGAACATCCACGGCCACAACCACCCGAAAATCAACGCCGCCATCCGCGAACAACTCGACCGCGTCGCACACGTTTCCTTTCTCGGCAGCACGAACGCCCCGGCAGCACAGCTCGCACAACGGCTCTGTGGTCATTTTCGTCGAGGCACGCTCGACCGCGTGTTTTTCTCCGACGACGGATCCACCGCGATCGAGGCCGCACTGAAAATGTCGGTGCAATACTGGCAGCTCTCCGGCCGCCCCGAACGCAACCGCTTCCTCGCCTTCGATCGCGCCTACCACGGCGACACCGCCGGGGCATCCAGCGTGGGCGGCATCGCCGGGTTCCATGGTCGATTCGAGCGCATGCACTTTCCCGTCGAGCGGATCGCCTCCGTCGACGAGCTGCCATCCGTGTCTTCGCCGGAAACGATCGCCGCCGTCATCATCGAGCCGCTCGTCCAGGGCGCGGCCGGCATTCGCCTGTGGCCCCCGGGCATGCTTCGCGAACTCAGCGCATGGTGCGACCTGAATGGCATCCACCTCATCCTCGACGAGGTGCTCACCGGATTCGGCCGAACGGGCACGATGTTCGCCTGCGAACAGGAACGCGTGTTCCCCGATTTCCTCTGCCTTGCGAAGGGACTCACCGGCGGCTATCTGCCGCTCGCCGCCACACTCACCACGAACCGGATCTTCGAGAAATTTCTCGGCCGCATCGACGAGTTGAAGACGTTCTACTACGGCCACAGCTACACCGGAAATCCGCTCGGCTGCGCCGCCGCCCTGGCGAGTCTCGACATCTTCGAGGAGGAGAATGTCCTCGAAAATCTGAAGCCAAAGATCGCGCTTCTCGAGTCGCTGCTCGCCGGACTCGCAGAACATCCTCACGTGAGAGCCGTCCGCCAATGCGGCTTCATCGCCGGCATCGAGATCGGCGCCGACAAAACGACGCCCTACCCGTGGGCGGAATTGCGCGGAGCCCGCGTCTGCGAGGCCGCCCGCGCATACGGCCTCCTTACCCGCCCGATCCTCGACACGATCGTCCTCATGCCGCCGCTGTGCACGACCGCCGACCAGCTCCGCATGGCCGTCGACGCGATTCGCCGGGCGATCGACGACGTGTGCTGATCACCAAACCACCCCGCCCGGCAGGCCGGGGATTTACAATTCGCCGGAGCGTGCTCCAATGACGGATTCCACCACGGATGCGCGTCTTGTCCCCATCGTCCCCACCCTCCGGCATTCTCCGCTGTCTGGTCGCAGCGGCAATCTGCGCAACCGGTCTTGCCGCAGAAGCCGGGCCGCTCAACCTGACCTATCGGAGCGCCATCGAGCAGGCGCTGGCAAAGAACTTCCAGATCAAGGTCGAGGAATTCAATCCACGCATCGCGAAGGCGCGACAGCTCAGCGAGTCGGGCCGGTTCGATCCGAAACTCGATCTTTCCTACACCTACGACGAGAACCGCCGCGACCTCCGCTCGCTGGATCCGACATTCGAGTCCGCCGCACCGGACAGTCCGGATTCCGACCGGTTCGCACGGTCGAGCGGAATGATGGGCGATGCCACAATTTCAGGCCTCACGCCGTGGGGCCTCGCCTACGACCTGGGGGGCTCCATCACTCGCAACACCGATTCCAACAGCCGCATCAACGAACGCTTCCAGACATTTATCGGAGCGTCGATAGTTCAGCCGTTGCTTCGCAACTTCGGAACCGACGTCAATCTCGCGCAGATTCGCATCGCGCGCGCGGACCAGTCGATTTCCGCATGGACGCTGCGCCAGCGGATCATCGACGTGGTGACCGACACCGTCTCCGTCTACAACGCGCTCTACTTCGCGATCGAGAACCTCAAGGTCGAGCGACGGTCGCGCGATCTCGCCGCACAGACGCTCCGCGACAATCAGCGGCGCGCCGAGATCGGCGTGATGTCACCGCTCGATGTCATCCAGGCCCAGGCCGATGTCGCCTCCCGGGAGGAACTCGTCCTCGTCGCCGAGCGCGTCGTAAAGGACACCGAAAACTTCCTCAAGCAGCTCGTCACGGACGACATCAGCACGATCCTCGATCGTGAGGTGGCGATCGCTCCGCCGCCGTTCGACCTCGATGTGAAGATCGACAAGGATGCCGACATCAAACGCGCGTTCCAACTCCGTCCCGATTTCCAGCAGGCGCTGCTCGAGATCCAAAAGCGGAACATCAACGTCGTCTTCACGCGCAACCAGGCACTTCCCCAGCTCGACCTCATCGCCAGCCTCGGACTCAATGGGCTCGACACATCCCTCGGCGGAAGCGTGTCGGAGTTGAAGGTCCCGAGTAGTTTCGACGCAGCGATCGGCGCGAACTTCAGCATGCCAATCCCGAATCGCACCGCCACCGGGAATCTCGAGATTTCCAAACTCGAAGTGGCCCGGTCGATCGTTGCCCTCAAGCAGCTCGAGCAGGCGATCTACGTCGAGATCGACAATGCCGCCGGGCAGGTGGAAACGGCCCGCAAACGCATCGAGGCCACGCGCGCCGCGCGCATCTTCGCACAGGAGACCCTCGAAGCCGGACAGGCCCGTCTCGCCGCCGGCACAGCCACGACCTTCGAGGTTCTGCAATTCCAGCGGAACCTCGCCCAGGCCGAAACTGCGGAGATCCAGGCCCTCACCGACCACCTCACCGCCATCGCGGAATACGCCCGCGCCACCGGCACCACTCTCGAACGAAACCGCATCCGGCTCGAATAGCCTCGCAATGCCCGGACGTCGGCGAAATCCGGGTCGGTGGCGGGAGGAGCCCCGGACACCGATGTGTCACTCGTAGCGCAGCGCCTGGATCGGATCCAGGCGCGAGGCCTTGAACGCGGGATAGATTCCGGAAATGACGCCGGCGAGCGCGGCAAAAGCGACGCTGAGCAGGATGCTTCCCACCGTCACAAACGGTGTATTGTCGCTCGGAGCCACGACGTTCAGCAGGGCGATCAGTCCAAGCCCGGCGAGCACTCCGAGGATGCCGCCGAGAATTGCGATGCTCACGCTCTCGATGATGATCTGCAAAAAGATGTCGCGGGCTTTCGCTCCCACGGCCAGCCGGATGCCGATCTCACGAACCCGCTCGGTAATGCTCGCGAGCATGATGTTCGCGATGCCGATTCCCCCGACCACGAGACTGATCGCCGCAATCAGCCCGCCGCTGGTGCGCGTCGCGCGGATGCTTGCGTTCATGTTGTCGAACCAATCCTCCCGAGTCTCGAATTCGAAGTCATCCACCCCTCGATGCGTCGCCATGAGCGTCGCCTTCATCTGCCCGAGCGCCTCACGAAAGAGATCCAGATTCGAGACGCGCACCGTGAAGTCGCGAAGCCGCACCGTCTCGAGCGAGTCGTCCGGGAACAGGCCGGACTGAAACTCATAGAACATTGTGGACAGCGGAATGATGACCGCCTCGTTCTTCCACCGAAACGGATCCCACCGGCGCTGCGTCGTGTTCGGCGCGCGGCTGGCGCTCCTCTCGCGTTCCCGCGCCTTTCGGTCGCTTTCGCGTTCGTATAGTTCGAAGATGCCAACAACCTCGAAGGGGACCTGCTTCAAAAAGATCGTCTGTCCGAGCACCTTTTCCGGCGGCACTCCGGGCCACAGCGTGGCGGCGACGGAGGAGCCGATCGCCGCGGCGCGCGTGGCCCTCTGCACATCGAGATCCGCAATCGCCCGGCCAAAGGCGATCTTGCTGTCCGTCGCGGCAACGTATTCCGGCCAGACACCACGCACACGGACGCGCATCGTCCGGTCCCCCGCCGACACGGGCATGCCTTCATCAAACTCCGGTGCAACGTAGGCCACGAGCGGAACGGATTCCTGAATTGCGTAGGCGTCCTGCAATGTGCGACCCGGTGAAAGATTCCAGAAATCGAGCATCTCGGAGGAGATGTCCTTGTCGATGATCCGGACCATCTCAAGGCCGCCCATCTGCTCCATGAACTGCCGCGTCCCCCGCTCGATGCCGCTCGTGAGCGCGAGCGTCGCTACGAGACTGCTCACGCCGAGCATGATTCCCAGCATCGAGAGAAAGCTGCGGAATTTGTGCGAGAGAATCTCGCGAACGCCGGTTTCAAAGCTGATGAGCGGATTCATCACGACGCAGCGCCTCGCGTTTTGCGCGGATCGTATTCCCGCCGGATCTTCCCATCGCGGATCTCGATGACGCGATGCGTGACAGCCGCCACCTCGGGATCGTGCGTGACGAGAACGACCGTGCGGCCCGCGGCGTTCAGCTCGGTGAACATGTGGAGGATCAACTCACCGGTGTGGCTGTCGAGATTCCCCGTCGGCTCGTCACCGAAAACGATTTTCGGGTCATTCACGAGGGCACGGGCAATGGCGACGCGCTGACATTGACCGCCGCTGAGCTGGGTCGGCCGGTTTTTCATCCGCTCACCAAGTCCCACCTTCTCCACGAGTTCCCGGGCCCGCGCGCGACGAACACTCGCGGGAGCGCCGGTATAAATCATGGGGACCTCGACGTTTTCGACGACGTTCAGTCGCGGAAGCAGATTGAACGACTGGAAAACGAAACCAATTTCGCGGTTGCGAATGTCCGCCAGTTGATTCGCATCGGCCTTCGCGACGTCATGCCCGCAAATCTCGATCCGGCCGGACGTCGGCGTGTCGAGACAGCCGAGCAGATGCATCAGCGTCGACTTGCCGCTTCCGCTCGGACCGATGATCGCCACGAACTCCCCGGCCTCGATTTTGAGCGAAACGCCGTCGAGCGCGCGGATTTCCTGCCCTCCGAGGGTGTAATACTTCCGGACGTCCTCGAGGAAAACCTGGGTCACGCGTTCAGGAACGGTTGTCCATGAGCTTCGGATCCACGAGCAGGATCTCCTCGCCCTCGCTGAGGCCCGACTTGATCTCGGCGAAGGCAAGATTGGAGATGCCTACCTCGACCTTGCGACGATCCGGCGTGCGCGCCCCGGGGGTCCGGACGTAGACGACGTGCTCGTTCTTCTCGTGGAAGACGGCGGCTACCGGCACGCTCAATGCATCGTGCGCCTCGCCGATCGGCAGCGTCATGCTCACGGACATGCCCGGCTTCAGCCGGCCGCTGTCGTCCTCGATGACGGCCTCGACCTTGAACCCCTTGATGTTGTTCTTCACGGTCGCCAGCGGAGCGACAAAGTTGATCCGCGCACGGATGGGCTCGGGATCGTCGCCCTGCATCTGCACAATCACCTCCTGCCCGGGCTTCACCTTGCCGATGTCCATCTGGTTGACGTGCGTGTCGATCAGCAGCTGGGTCAGGCTCGCAAAGGTCATCAGCACCGAGCCGGAGTTCACACTCGCGGCGGCGGTCACCACGAGTCCCTCGTCGACCGGAATCTCGAGCACCGTGCCGTCGGCGGGTGCGACGATCCGCGTCTTGCTGAGGCGGTCCTCGACGGACTGCAACCGGCTCTGCGCCTTCTCGAGCGCGTTCTCGGAAATGCGGAGGTCGGCCTCGAGGTTGTCGAAGATCTCCTTGCTGATGAGCTTCTCGTCGTAGAGCGCCTTTGCTCGCTCGTAGTTTCCGCGATTCTTTTCCACGGCGATGCGCGCCCCTTCGATGTCGGTCAGCGCCGAGGCTTTCTCGGTCTGGAGATCCGTGTCGTCGATCACCACGAGGAGATCGCCCTTTTTCACGGTCTGCCCGGTCTCGACATGGATGGATTTGATCTTGCCGCCGACCTCGGGCTTCACCTCGACCTGAAAGGCGGGAATCACTTCCCCCGAGAGCAGAAGCTTCGTCTCGATATCGCGCCGCTGGACGGAAGATACGAGCGCCGCGGGGATCTCGTCGCCATTCTCGTTGCCACGTCCGCCGAGCAGATACCACGCGGCACCTCCGGCTGCTGCCAGCGCGAGAACAAGAAAGACGGCCGGGAGTTTCGATTTCCTTCCCGCCATGTCAGCGATCCCCGTCGACGAAAATCGCGCACGACGCGGTGTAGCCGTGCACGCAGTTTCGCCCGGCCAGCGGTCCGACTTCGCCGTTGCAGAAAAGTCCGGCGGAAGGATGCGCGCCGAGCACATTCTCAACCATGCCGGCGTCGTGACCGGGCGCTCCGAAGAACTCGGCGCCCCTGCCGGTGCAGCAGAAAAGAAGGGACCCCACCGGCTTGCCGGATGAGGTTGCCATCCCCAGAGCGCGACGCAAATCGGTCGTGGCCGACTGGCGGTCCCGGATTTGATACTGCACGGTCTGACCAATCCGGGGAATGCCCGCAATAACAACGGCCCCCGAGTCCGGATCCGCGCCAAGGATGTTGCGAATCATGAAGTCGCCGGGACGAAACTCCTCGACGTATTCATTGTTCGCGAGACCCGCGAAGAGATTACCCTGCGCGTGCGAACGCTCCTTCTCGGTAAGCGACTGAAAGGCCGTCTCGAGCGCCTGGTAGGCCGGACGTGAGCCGAGCGCAAAGATCACGTTGTCCTCTGCGCGCGTCACCGGGAGCGGTTCGCCGATCGGCCGGCATCCCTGACTGACCACCGGCAGCAACCGCAGCGAACCGCCGGAAAGCCCGACGAGCACGCCGCCATCGATCACGCGGCCGTTGAGAAACACCGCAATCTCCTCCGCCTCCCGACCGCCGCTGGCAAGGCCGCCCACGGTGGGCACGCCGGGAAATGCCGCATTCCAGTCCACAAGCCAGTCGTCGACGCCGAATCCAAATGGATTCGTAAGCAGGATCCAGCCGGTTGCCTCGGGAAGCGTCCGCCGCCAGAAATCCGGACTGTCCGCGCGCTCCACGAGATCATTCGGGAGTTCGTGAATGAAAAATTTCGTCTCGTCGGAACGGATCGCCAGCAGCGTGAAACCCGAGCCCCCCTCCTTCTCAACCTCGTTGAATGTCATCCCGCTGCCGGTGCATCCGGCCACGTCGAGAACGTGACCGTCCACGCGCACGGTGTCACAGAAATCGGCAAGATGCGGGATGTAGTCAGGCGTGACGAATGCGAATGCGACATTCGCAGGCCCGCCGAGCTCGGCATGAAGTCGTGCCACCGTCTCGCGGACGGCGTCCTCCGACCACGGGCCGTCATGCATTACGGAAACGGAACGGTTTGGCATATAAAGATAATCCTTCGGCAAAAGTGCCTGTCAACTTAGACACGCTGCGCGACGCAACGTTGCACAACGGGAATTAAAAACCGATGACCTTCAGGGCCCGAAGTGCCTTTTTCGCATCACTCGGCCGCAGAATGAGCAGCCCCTTTCGCGCACTTGGCAGGGAGGCGAGATAGGCATACTCGATGTTGATGCTTTTCTCGGCGAGCACCTTCGCGATCCGCGAGAGCATGCCGGGACGGTTCTCGTTTTCGATCATCAGCACGTCGCTCTCCAGAGCGAGCGTTCCGTGCGATTCGAAAATGTGCAGCGCGCGGCGGGGGTCGCTGACCACCATGCGCACAACCGCATGATCCACCGTGTCGGCGACGCTCATGCCGTAGATATTGATCTTGGCCTCCGCCAGCGCATCGCACACCGCCGCCAGCGTGCCGGGGCGGTTGTGCAGAAACAGCGCGAGTTGCTGGACGATCTTCATGCGGACGGCACGGAGTCTAGGCGTGGCTCTTCAAACGTCGCGTCAAAAATCGCGGCTCGCCCCGATGTCGAGCAGGTGCAGCTGCAATCCGGACTTCTCGAACACCGCGCGTGCCGCATCGTGGTCGATCCGGATCGGCGGAAACGTGTCGTAATGGACTCCGACCACCTCGCTCACTCCCACGAAGCCAGCGGCCTTCGCGGCATCCGCGGCTCCCATCGTGAAGTTGTCGCCGACCGGAAGCACGGCAAAGCGCAGATCGAACTCCTCGCCGATCAGCTCCATGTCCATCGTCAGAGCCGTGTCGCCCGAGTAGTAGAACGCACCTTCGGCCGCATCCACGACGAAGCCGCCCGGATTTCCTCCATACGTCCCGTCGGGGAGGACGCTCGAATGGACCGCCTTTACGTATTTCACCCGGCCAAATTCGAAATCGAAACCTCCGCCGTGGTTCATCGGGTGGCCATTCGTGACGCCCTGGTTTCCGAACCACTGCACGATCTCAAAGTTCGAGATCAGCTTCGCACCCGTTCGCTTCGCGATCGCCGCGGCGTCTTCTACGTGATCGAAGTGTCCGTGCGAAATCAGAATGTAGTCCGCCTGGATCGCGTCGACATCCACCGACTTCGCGAGATCGTTCGCGCGGATGAACGGATCGAAGAGGAGCTTCTTGCCAGCGATCTCAACGGAGAAGCAGGAATGTCCGAAGTAGGTGAGTTTCATGGCGCGATTAGAAACCTCCGCGCGTCGCCTGCCAAGTCGGGGGCGCCCCCGACGCAAAAACACGTTGATCCAACTCGTCCCGCCATTCGCCTTGTCAGAGGCGGCGCTTTCGTTTGGGCTGCTGGGGTCGATTCCACCCCATGACTACACCCAGACCATCCTCTGCCACGCTGCGCCTTTCGGTGATGATGTTTCTCCAGTTTTTTGCCTGGGGATCGTGGTTCGTCACCCTTGCCCTCGCCATGGGCAGCAACAACCTCGCCGACTATGTCGGCGGGGCCTACGAAAGCGCTCCGATCGCCGCAATCATCGCCCCGCTGTTTCTCGGCCTGATCGCGGACCGTCTGTTCGCCTCCGAGAAGGTCATGGGCATCCTCATGCTCCTCGGCGGGGCGATCATGTCCGCGGTGGCGATCATCGCTCCGCGCGGCGCGGAAAGCGGTGGTCTCGTCGTGTGGCTGATGATCGCCTACATGCTCTGCTACATGCCGACGCTCGGCCTCGGCAACTCGATCACGTTCACGCACCTTGCGCAGGAGGATTTCCCGAAGGCCCGCGTGTGGGGGACGATCGGCTGGATCGTCGCCGGACTCGTGCTGGGCGCTGCGGGATGGTCCGCGTCGTTGAACATCTTCTGGCTCGGCGCGATCTCCAGCTTCGCGCTCGGCCTCTACAGCTTCACGCTGCCGCACACCCCGCCTCCGGCAAAGGACAAGCCGCTCGATCTCGGATCGCTGCTGATGGTCGACGCGCTCAAGCTCCTCAAGAATCCTCCGTTCCTGGTCTTCGCGATCTGCTCGACGCTGATCTGCATTCCGCTCGCCTACTACTACGGCCAGACCTCCGCGTTCCTCGGCGCGGCGGGCTTCCGCGAGCCGGGTTCGACGATGACGCTCGGCCAGATGTCCGAGATCTTCTTCATGATCCTCATCCCGTTCTTCTTCCGGAAACTCGGGGTGAAGGTGATGCTCCTTGTGGGCATGGCGGCATGGGTCCTGCGCTATGCATTGTTCGCGTTCGGAGCTCCGGACCAGGTCGCATGGATGCTCCTCCTCGGCGTCGCACTTCACGGCGTCTGCTACGACTTTTTCTTCGTCACCGGCTTCATCTACACGGACAAGAAGGCCCCTGCGGCGATTCGCGGTCAGGCGCAATCGCTGCTCGTTTTCCTCACTCAAGGCGTTGGAATGTTCTTCGGATTCCGCATGGCATTCGGCGGAAATTTCCCGTTCACGAACATCGCGCTGCCGAACACCTTCGGTGCCTTCGGTGCAGCCCCCGCGGCACAACCCGCCCTCATGGAGGACATCAAGCGCGCTCTCGGCGATCAGCCTCCGCCGACATTCCTCGAAAGCCTCACCGGCATGTTCGGCAAGGGGTATCCGCAGGGAGTCGACCCGTCGCTCATTTCCACCGCGATGACCGAGTGGAAGAACTACTGGATCTTTCCAGCAGGAATGGCAGCCGTGATTCTCGTCATCTTCGCGGCATTCTTCTGGGACAAGGTCTCCGCAAAAGTCGACACCTCCGATGCCGTGAAAGCCGCCTCGCCGGACGAGGAAACCGCGGTGTAAACCCCGCCGCGCATTGCGGCCATGCGGTGCCGTGAAATCATCGTGATCCGGGGCAGGTGCATCGTTCCGCACCTGCTCCGCCCTACCGGATCGGGGAACCGGTCGCCGTCGGAACGACGATGAACAAGGGAGGACGATGATCGAGGTCCGCTACGAACAGGGCGTGCACCTGCCTGCGCTGGGGCTCTGGCTCGACCCGCGTGGACCGCGGGAGTTCGCGTTCGTCTCCCATGCGCACAGCGACCACACCGGGCGCCATACCGAGACGATCCTCACCGAGGCCACGTCCCGGCTGATGCGCGCGCGCATGGGCGACCCCGCCGGACGCGAAATCGTGCTGCCATTCCGCCAGCCGAAGCGGCTTCGAAATTTCGAGATCGAGTTGCTGCCGGCCGGACACGTGCTCGGTTCCGCGCAATGCCTGCTCCGCACCGACTCCGGCTCCCTGCTCTACACCGGCGACTTCAAGCTGCGCCCCGGCCTCAGCAGTGAACGTGCCGAACCCGCCCGGGCGGACACGCTCATTATGGAAACAACCTACGGCCTGCCGCGCTACGTGTTTCCTCCGACGGATGAAGTGATCGGCCGGGTCGTGAAATTCTGTCTGGAAGCGCGCGAAGACGACATGACACCCGTGCTTCTTGGTTACTCGCTCGGAAAGTCGCAGGAAATTCTCGCCGCGCTCTCGGCCGCGGGTCTGCCGATCGCGCTGCACGGCGCCGTCTGGAACATGTCGCGCATCTACGAGTCGATGGGCATCGAATTCCCACCCTACGAAAAATACGACGCATCGAACGTGGATGGGCGCGTTGTCATCTGCCCGCCGGGCGCCACGAACGCGCTTCGCAAAATTCCACGCCGTCGTGTCGCGAGTCTCACCGGCTGGGCGATGGATCCCGGCGCGATTCATCGCATGCAGGTGGACGCGGCATTTCCGCTCTCCGACCACGCCGACTACGACGATCTCCTGCGCTACGTGGAACTCGTCGCTCCCAGGCGCGTGCTCACACTCCATGGATTCGCGCGGGAGTTTGCGCGGGATCTCCGCGCCCGCGGGGTCGAAGCATGGGCTCTCACCGGAGCCGATCAACTCGAGCTTCCCATCGCCGCGTCAAATCCCCCACCACGACGACACCTGCCGTCCTCCGTTCCGGAGGCGACCGGATTCTCCGTATTCGCGGCGCTCTGCGACGAAATCGCCTCATCCACCGGCAAGCTCGCAAAGATCCGCCTGCTCGCCGCCTACCTCCAGTCGCTAAGCGATGAGGACCTCCCGCTTGCCGCGACGTGGCTGACGGGACGGGCGTTCGCGCAATCGGCCGCCCGCCCGCTGCATCTCGGCTGGGCGGTCATTCGACGCGCCCTGCTCGCGGTTTCCGGGCTCACGCCATCCGACTTGCAGGCCATCTCCCGGCGGAACAACGACATTGGGCTCACGACTGGAGAAGCGCTTGCTCATCAATCGGTGCGCGGCGCAGTGCCGCTCATGCAGGTGCACGAGTTCTTCGAGGGCGTCCACGCTGCACGGGGCCCGGTCCAAAAGACCGAGGTCCTCGAGGAACAACTCCGCGGGCTGAATGCCAGGGACGCGCGCACGCTGGTGAAAATTCTCACCGGCGACCTGCGAATCGGTCTCAAGGAAGGTCTGGTCGAGGAGGCGATCGCCGCTGCGTTCGATGTCTCTTCGGAATCCGTTCGCGAAGCGCACATGCTGACAGGCGATCCCGGGGAGACGGCCTTGCACGCCCGCAAAGGCACGCTCCGCGAAGTCGAGTTGCAACCCTTCCGACCCGTGAAATCGATGCTCGCAAGTCCGGAACCCACCGCGGTCGACGTCTGGCAACGGATGACCGCCGACGGCGCCTCCGAGGTCTGGCTCGAGGACAAGCTCGATGGCATCCGTGCCCAGCTTCATTGTTCCGGCGGGCGCACGGCGATCTACTCCCGCGATCTTCGCGACATCACCGCAACCTTTCCGGAGATCGCCTCCGCCGCACGCGGGGAATTCGTCCTGGATGGCGAGATTGTGGCGTGGCGGAACGGCCGGGCGCTCCCCTTCTTTGAGTTGCAGAAGCGGCTCGGCCGCACGGAACGCGACCTCTTCATGCGGGAGGAGGTGCCCGTGACCTTCGCCGCGTTCGACGTGCTCTGGATCGATGGACGCTCCATTTTTCGCGAACCTCTCTCGGCGCGCCGTGCCCATCTCGACAGTCTTTCCCTGCAACATCCCATCCACGCCCTTGCCATCGGACGCGCGACATCCGCCGAGGAAATCGATGCGGGATTCGACGCCGCACGCGCCCGCAACAACGAGGGCCTTATCGCGAAATCGCCCGACAGTCCATACACCCCCGGCCGCCGTGGAATGTCCTGGATCAAGCTGAAGAAGGCATTCGCAACGCTCGACGTGGTCGTCGTCGGGGTCGAATACGGCCACGGCAAACGCAAGGCGGTCCTCAGTGACTACACGTTTGCGGTCCGCGACGACTACGGTGGTCTCGCCGTCATCGGCAAGGCCTACAGCGGTCTCACCGATGCCGAGATTGCCGCAATGACCGAACGTTTTCGCGCCCTGATCACCGGCCAGAAAGGCCGTCTCTTCGAGGTCCGGCCCGAAGTGATTCTCGAGGTCGCGTTTGACTCGATCCATCCGAGCAAACGACACGCGAGCGGCCTCGCCATGCGCTTTCCCCGCATCGTGCGGATTCGAGACGACAAAACCGTGGCGGAAATCGACACCATCGCGAGCGCCCGGCGGCTGGTCGGCTTGCAGACCGCAGGTTGAGAGTCCCTCCGACTTTCTCCCTTGCGACGCCTGACGTTCGCTCTCAGCCTCCCGGGATGCCGAAAAAGCCCGACGCAGCCACTCGAAACGACGCATGGATCGGCGACGCCGTGCTGAGCCTCTTTGCACGGGAGTGGATCCTTCGCGAGCATGGCGCGATGGACGGCGGACGCCTTTCGGCATTTACCTCGAACCAGTTTCTGTCGGCGTTCGGAAATCCCACGGCCGTTGAGGCCGAGATCGGCCGCATCTATGCGGCGCAGGGGATCGAGGCGGCCTTTCGGGAAATCGAATCCCGATTTCTTCCGCTTTTCCTGGCACAGGAACGACGCCGCATCCGGCAGCGAAATTGAGGGTGGGGCCGGCGCGGCTTGACCCGGAGCATTCCAGCCCTTACCCGTCCAACCGTTCCGTGCGAGTCCTTCTCCTGTTCCTCATCGTCTTTTGCTTTGGCATCCTGAGCATGGGATACCAGCAGGTCGCGTCGCGCGTGCTCACGCCGTTCTTCGGCGGCGACTACATTGTCTGGTCGGTGCTGATCAGCACCTTTCTCGCGGCATTCACCGCCGGCTCCTTTCTCGGAGGCTGGGTGAGCGCGATGCCGGCGACCCGTCGCCGGAACGCCGTCATTGCAATCGGTGCGATCGCCGTCGCATCGCTCGTGCTCGGCGAAATCGTCCGCAAGCCATTGCTGGCGGGCCTCGAGCAGAATTTTGATTCCGTCATCACGGCGCTCCTCCTCGGATGCATCACGCTTTTTGGTCCTCCGGTGGTGACGCTCTCGAGTGTCACTCCGATCGCAATCGAACTCCTCGCCGAGACAGGGGTCCGTTCGGGTCGCGCGGCCGGCCGGCTCTACGGCGTCAGCACCGTGGGCAACATCGCGGGCGTCTTTCTCACGGCGCTGTTCCTCATTCCCAATTTCCCGATGCCGGCCATCCTCCACGGCTGGGCCGTCACGGCGGCGGTGTTCTTCACGGCATTCATCCTTCTCATGACCCGCTCATGGTCCGCATCACACTGATCGCCCTCGCCATTGCCAGCCCCGTTCTTGCGGAGGATTTCGTCAAGGAATTCGATTCCGTCTACGGTCACCTCATCGTCTCGCGCCGCGGCAGCATCGTGGAGATGTATGCGAACTACCGCGGATGGCAGGCCCGCGAGTCGGGCATCGATCTCGACGACCCGTCGCGTATCGTCGTGCCCTACGTGAAGTTTCTTTTTGCGGGGTCGATGGTCGCACCTGATCCGAAGAACGCCCTCCTCATCGGCCTCGGCGGCGGCGGATTCAACCGACTGTTCAACGAGACCTATCCGAATGCCACGCTCACGTCGGTGGAAATCGATCCCAAGGTCGTCCAGCTCGCAAAGCAATACATGGGATTCGAGGAGTCCGACATCAACAAGGTCGTCACCCGTGACGGCCGGTCGTTCCTTCGGCGCAGCAAAGAGGTCTATGACTGGATTCTCCTCGATGCCTTTCACGGAAGCGTCGTGCCGCCGCACCTGAAGACGCTCGAGTTTTACAAGGAAGCAGCGGCGAAGCTGTCCCCGGACGGCGTTCTGATCTCCAATGTGCACACCGGCTCGGAGCTCATTTATTACGATCTCGCGACCTACCGGGCGGCCTTTTCCGATGTCGTCGCGCTGGATGTGCCCGCCACGGGAAACATCATCATCCTCGCCGCGAATCTGCCTCAAGGGACACTGGAACAGCGACTTCGCGCGTTCGATCCGAACAATGCCCCGGGCGAAACCTGGAAGCGCGAGATCGATCCCGCGACCATCGTCAAAGCGATCATCCCGCTGACCGAAGCCCAATTTCAGCGCGGGCGTGTGATGACGGACGATTTTGCTCCCGCGGAGTATTACAAGATTGTGCCCGCCCCCGGCCCCGCAGCGCCGGTCAGCGGCGGCTAGCGTCACCACTCTCCACCTGCGTATCTCGCCGATCGCGGCGACATGGTTTTCGCCGGACGGCACGGGATGCGTAAATTTGTGCAGATTTGTCAGCGTATCGATCCGACGATCGCAATCAGCACCGTCGCCAAATCGCGACGTAAAATTTCCAAGCCCGTCTGGGTGAAGCGGTTGTGACTATGTGTCACCGATCTGGCATTTCGTTTGCTAAGCCCCGCATCGCCTCCCGTCGCAATTCCGCGCCGGCAAGGACAATACAACCGAAAAAACAAAGATGAAATCAGGTGTGGGGATATTAAGGACACGGCGATGGATCGCCATCGCTTCTGCAGTCACGATTGCCATCGCAGGTTCGCTCGGAGCGAAAACCGTCGAGTTCAATCTCGAGACCGCGACGATCGACGACATCCAGCAGGCGATGGACGCGGGTGCGCTGACCAGCGTGGATCTGGTGCTCATGTATATGAGCCGGATCGCGACCTATGACCAGGACGGCCCAAATCTGAACTCCGTCCCGGCGCTGAATCCGGATGCGATCCGCGAGGCGGCGGCAGCTGACAGACTGCGCAGGAGCGGCGTCAAGATCGGACCACTCCATGGCATTCCTTTTGTGACGAAGGGCAACTACGCCGCAGAGGGACTGCCGGTGACCAACGGTCTCACCGTCTGGGAGGATCTCGTCTCTCCCTACGACTGCACACCCATCGCACGCCTCCGCGCGGCGGGCGCAGTCTTTCTCGGCCATGCGAACCAGGATACCTTCCAGTCTTCGGCGAGCAGCTCCACATCGCAGACCTGGGGTTCGGTGAAGAATGCCTACGTCCCCGGTTATGTCTCCGGAGGCAGCAGCGGCGGTCCCGCCACGGCAACCGCGGCAAACTTCGCCACCTTCGCGCTCGGCGGTGAAACCGGCGGTTCGGTTCGCGGTCCGTCCGACCGTGCAGGCATCGTCGGCTACAAGACGAGCAACGCCGCCATTTCCGTGCACGGCCTCGCGCCCCTCGCTTGGGACCGCGACGTGGTCGGGCCGATGGCACGTTACGCCAAGGACAACGCCTACGTGATGGACGCCCTGGTCGCGCCGGATCCTGAGGACATCTGGGCCGATGTCACTGTGATCCCAGATCGTGCGCTCCCAAGCGCGTTTCCACAAAAGGCGGCCGGCACGACGCTGAAAGGCAAGAAAATCGGCGTTCTCACGAACTTCCTCTCGAATTCGACCACCGGCATCGCCGGCGAGATCAACACGATCTTCGCGTCTGCTCGCGCCGAGCTCGAGGCTCTCGGCGCCACAGTCGTCGAAGTCACGATGCCTTCGCATCTCGACATCACCTTCACCGGCCGGCGTGAATCAGTGCCTGCCGACGTGGAGACGCCACCAACCCGGAAGCTCTACAACCCGGTGACCTCCGACACCACGGGCAACATGGTCGCCGGGGCTCGCGGCTACGCGTTCAAACTCTTCCTGGAGTCCGTTCTCAAAACTCCGGAGGATACCCAGGAAACCCTGCATCAAAAGGTGGTGGACCGCATCATGCCGGTGACACAGCTTCCGCAGGCGGCTCGCGATGCGATCGCGAATCAGGAAACGTTCGGGCCTGAACATCCAGATGCCATCGAGCACTTCCTCGCCGTGCGCTATCAGATCCTCGACTGGGAGGCGTGGATGGCATCGGAAGGACTCGACGCGCTTGTCTTCCCGACAAGCACGAACAAGACCCCGACCGGCAACACATCCCCCGGTCGAGCCCAGATCAACTCGTTTTCCCTGCCGTTGGTCACGGTGCCGATGGGCGTCCTAAGCACGGGCGAGCCCACGACGATCGGTTTCCTCGGCCGTTTCTGGAGGGACGATGAAAACCTCGCGCTCGCCGCGGCCTACGAGGCGGGCACGAAGCATCGCATCCCCTCCCCGCTTGCCCCTCCGCTGGATGGGGAAGTCTTCGAGTTCGAACTTCCGGCAGCTCCGCCTAAACCCGCGGAGACCGCACCGCCGGTGCTCGCGGTGAAATCCTCCGCCAAGATCGTCGGCAAGGGCGGCAAGGCGAAACTTCTGCTTGAAGGCAAGGCCCGCGACGGCAGCGGCGTGAAAAGCGTCGTCGTCCTCGTGAACGGTCGCAAGGTGCCGGTCAAGAAGGGTAATCGCTCGTGGACCGCATCTGTGAAGCTGACGCTCCTCAAGAAGATCACGAAGGCCTCCGACAAGCGGGTCAACGTAACGGTCATCGCAAAGGACCGTCTCGGCAACACGAACGCAAAACTCTCGAAGATCAAGCTTCCGGGCTAAACCTCCGACGGATCGAGACATCGCGGGGCTGCTGACAGGTTTTCAGCGGCCCCGCCAGTCTCGGGCCTTCACGTCAGAATCCGATCATGTCTCGAAAATTCGGCTTGCGCGAAATCGCACTGTTTACCGGCACCGCAGGGGTGGTTGCAGCGGGGGTCCTGTTCCTTTCCCGTTCCACGCACGAGCCTTCATCCTCCGCGGAATCCCGCCACGAGCCTGCGGAAGTTTCCCATGCGGGCAGGGCGCAGCCCGCCCTCGCATGGCGGACCAGCGAGGAATGGAAGGCGGGAATCGAAGCCTGTGAAACCGGCGGACTCCCATCACTTGCACTCGCGGCCATGGCAATCGACGATGACTCCCTGCGCAGCGAAGTGCTCGTCGAATTGACCCGCGCCTGGCTCGATCGCGACATTCCCGCATTCCTTGAATTCATCGACGAACTCGAGGTTGATGAAACGGACGACAGCCGCATGTGGAAACTGCTCGCCCCCGCGCTGATGACCGCGCTGCCGCAGATCAGTGACCATGCGGCGGAATCGGTCCAGTTGCGTGTCGTGATCGAGCGCCTCATCGTGAACTACGCTCCCCAGGATCCCACCAGGGCTCTCGAATGGGCAAGACAATGGCTCTACGACCGGGAGCTGCATGCCGCCATCGTCGAGATCGCCCCGGAACTCGCCCGCACTTCCCCCGCCGAAGGCATCGCGCTCGCCGATTCCCTCCCGCCATCGCTCCGACGCATGGAGGCATTCGCCGCTGTCGGAGCCGTTGTGGCGGAAACGAATCCGGCCCTGGCCATCGCGACCGCAAATCGCCTGCGGAACCCCGCGGAAAGCGCCTTCATGATGGGCAGTGTGCTGCGGACCATCGCTTCATTCCGTCCGCACGAGGCCGCCACCGAGTTCGCAGCCTTTCGCGACAGACTGGAGTCCGAGTTTGCAGCTCAACTCGAAAGGGACCGCGCGGAACTCGACACCAATGCCGAGACCGAGTTCTTCGGACTCAGCGAGGAGGATGCAAAAGCCGCCGTCCGAAACAGTCCGAATGCCGAGTATCTTGATGACGCCGCCATTGCAATCGCCACCTCCTGGGCCACCTCAGATGTGCCCGGTGCACTTTCGTGGGCGGGCACACTGCCCGAAGGTCGCCTTCGAACCGAAGCCACCGCCGCGGTCTATCGTGTGTGGGCGCGTCAGGCGCCGGCCGCCGCACTCGAACACTATGTCTCCACCGGGCAATCGACGCCCGCCGTCGCGGAAACCCTCTTCGATACATGGGCGGAGAGTGACCCGACTGCCGCGGCCGCAGCGATCCCCCGTCTTGCGGGACCGGATCGTCTCCCCTCCGTGGAGGCGGTCACCAGAAGCTGGATCGAAGCCGACGAGAATCCCGAGACCGTCCAGAACTGGGCGGAAACCCTGCCCAACGCCACCGAGAGAGACGCCGCGACTGCAATCGTTGTCGAAGCCGCCGCGTTCGACCACCCCGAGTTCGCACTGGAAAAGGCGCAGGTGATCCAGAATCCGCGCAAGCGACGGATGGCCCTGCAGGATGCGTTCGAGAGTCTCGCCGACAGCGATCCCGCCACCGCGCGCTCCATGCTCTCCCGTCTCCAGCTTTCTCCGGAGCAGGCGCAGGATTTTGCATTGATCCTGAACGCGTCCGAAGACTAGCAGCGCCTCCGACACCCTCCGTTCCGTCCCTAAAGCAAAACAGCCCCGGCCTTGCGGCCGGGGCTGCTTTTTGGAGTTTTCGCTGTGGAGCGGGACTTAGTAGTCCATGCCGCCCATGCCGCCCGGAGGCGTCGCGGGAGCAGCCTTCTCCTTCTCCGGAGCCTCGGTGATGAGGGCTTCCGTGGTGAGAAGCAGACCGCTGATCGACGCGGCGTTCTGCAGCGCGGAACGGGTGACCTTCGCCGGATCGACGACACCGGCCTTCACGAGGTCCACGTATTCGCCGGTGGCGACGTTGTAGCCTTCGTTGCCCTTGCGCTTCTTGACTTCCTGAACGATGAGCGCGCCTTCGAGACCGGCGTTCGCCGCGAGCTGACGAAGCGGAGCCTCGACCGCACGCTTGACGATGCTGGCACCGATCGCCTCGTCGCCTTCGAGCTGGAGGCTGTCGAGCGCCTTCTGCGCACGGACGAGAGCCACACCGCCACCAGGGACGATGCCTTCCTCGACCGCAGCGCGGGTCGCGTGAAGGGCGTCTTCGACGCGGGCCTTCTTCTCCTTCATCTCGGTCTCGGTGGCTGCACCGACGTTGATCACGGCGACACCGCCCGCGAGCTTCGCGAGGCGCTCCTGGAGCTTCTCACGATCGTAGTCGCTGGTGGTTTCCTCGATCTGACGGCGGATCTGGCCGACGCGGCCCTGGATGTCGGAGTTCTTGCCCTCGCCTTCGACGATGGTGGTGTTCTCCTTGTCCACGACAACGCGCTTGGCACGGCCGAGGTCTTCGAGCGTGAGGTTCTCGAGCTTGATGCCGAGATCCTCGGTGATGCAACGGCCGCCGGTGAGGACCGCGATGTCCTCGAGCATGGCCTTGCGGCGATCGCCAAAGCCAGGGGCCTTGACGGCGCAGACCTGAAGCGTGCCGCGGAGCTTGTTGACCACGAGCGTCGCGAGCGCTTCGCCCTCGACGTCCTCCGCGATGAGCAGGAACGGACGGCCGGTCTTGGCCACCTTCTCAAGCAGCGGCAGGAGATCCTTGAGGCTGCTGATCTTCTTCTCGTGGATGAGGATGTAGGCGTTCTCGAGAACGGCCTCCATGTCCTCGGTGTTCGTCACGAAGTAGGGCGAGAGATAGCCCTTGTCGAACTGCATGCCCTCGACCACGTCGAGCGTCGTCTCGATGGACTTCGCCTCTTCGACGGTGATGGTGCCGTCCTTGCCGACCTTGTCCATCGCCTCGGCGATGATCTGGCCGATCGTGGTGTCCCAGTTGGCCGAAACGGTGGCGACCTGGGCGATCTCGCTCGAGTCCTTCACCTTCTTGGCGATCTTGCCGAGCTCGGCAACGATGGCCTCGACGGCCTTGTTGATGCCGCGCTGGAGCGAGGTCGGGTTCGCGCCGGCGGTGACGTTCTTGAGGCCTTCCTTGTAGATGGCCTCGGCGAGAACGGTCGCCGTCGTGGTGCCGTCACCCGCGATGTCGCTGGTCTTGGAAGCGACTTCGCGGACGAGCTGGGCGCCCATGTTTTCGTAAGCGTCTTCGAGCTCGATCTCCTTGGCGACGGTGACGCCGTCCTTGGTGATCGTGGGGCTGCCGAATTTTTTGTCGAGGATGACGTTGCGTCCGGCCGGCCCGAGGGTCGCCTTGACGGCTTTCGCCAGCTTCTCGACACCGCGGAGGAGCGCCTGACGCGCGCCTTCGTCGAATTGGAGTTGTTTAGCTGCCATTGTGTGAGTTGAGAGTTGTTGGTTGAGCGTTTGGAGGACGGAATCAGCCGATGATGCCGAGGATGTCGTCCTCGCGCATGATCAGGTAGTTCTCCCCGTCGATCTTCACTTCGGTTCCACCGTATTTGCTGATGAGGACCTTGTCCCCCTTCTTCACGGTGAACTCGACCTTCTTGCCGTTGTCATCGACCTTGCCGGTGCCGAGGGCAACGACTTCGCCTTCCTGCGGCTTTTCCTTGGCGGTATCGGGGATGATGATTCCGCCTTTCTTGACTTCCTTCTCTTCGAGCGGCTTCACGAGCACGCGATCGCCGATCGGTTTGATGTTGGCTGCCATGTTTGGCTCTTCTCCTTGGTTTGGTTTGGTTGTTTAACTAAGGCCGTCGATGCCGGAGCGCCGGCGGCCATTTGCTAAATTCTTCAGCGGTTTGATGGACGGCCTTCCCGGCCTGCGTCACGCCACCGCCTGCGGAAAGGCACCGGTCCGGTGGAGTCGGCCCTTCCCGTGGAATCCGGATTATTTTTTCTGATCCTCGTCGACCATTTCGAACTCCGCGTCGACCACGTCGCCATCGGCTTTCTTGGGTTCGGAGGATGCCTCATCCGCGGAAGCCTGCGGGCCGGCCTGGGCGCCACCCTGCTGGGCGGCGGCCGCGGCCTTGTAGAGCTCCTCGCTCACGGACTGGAACTTCGTCTGCAGCGCATCCGAAGCCGAGCGGATGGCGTCGGTGTCGTTGCCCTTGAGGGCTTCGCGCACGCTGGCGATCGCATCCTCGATCTCCTTCTTCTTCGCGCCATCGAGCTTGTCGCCAAGCTCCTTGAGCTGCTTCTCGCACTGGTAGGCGAGGTTGTCGGCGTTGTTGCGGGTTTCGATCGCCTCCTTCGCCTTGCGATCCTCCTCGGCGTGGGCCTCGGCCTCGCGCTGCATCTTCTCGACCTCCTCCTTGCTGAGACCGGAGCTGCCGGTGATGGAGATTTTCTGCTCCTTGCCGGTGCCCAGATCCTTCGCGGAGACGTGGAGAATGCCGTTCGCGTCGATGTCGAAGGTCACCTCGATCTGCGGAACGCCACGCGGGGCCGGCGGGATGCCGTCGAGGTGGAACGTGCCGAGATTCTTGTTGTCGCGGCTGAGCGGACGCTCACCCTGCAGCACCTTGATCTCCACGCCCGGCTGGTTGTCGCTGTAGGTCGAGAAGATCTGCGACTTGCGGGTGGGGATCGTCGTGTTGCGCGGAATCATCGCCGTGGCCACGCCGCCGGCGGTTTCGATCGCCAGCGTGAGCGGGGTCACGTCGAGCAGGAGCACGTCCTTCACGTCGCCGCGGAGCACGCCGCCCTGGATCGCCGCGCCAATCGCCACGACTTCGTCGGGATTCACGCCCTTGTGCGGTTCCTTGCCCACGAGCGAGCGCGCCGTTTCGACAACCTTCGGCATGCGGGTCATGCCGCCAACGAGCACAAGCTCGTCGATGTCGCTGGCCTTGAGCTTCGCATCCGCGAGGCAGGCCTCGACGGGCTTCTTCGTGCGCTCGAAAAGGTCGTCGCAGAGCTGCTCGAGCTTCGAGCGGGTGAGCTTCTTCTGGATGTGCTTCGGACCGGTCTGGTCCGCGGTGATGAACGGCAGGTTGATCTCGTATTCCTGCGTCGAGGAAAGCGCGATCTTGGCCTTCTCGGCCTCCTCCTTGATGCGCTGCACCGCGTCGGGCTGCTTGGAAAGATCGATGCCCGTGTCGGTCTTGAATTCGTCGATGATCCAATCCATCAGGCGGTTGTCCCAGTCGTCACCGCCGAGGTGGGTGTCGCCATTGGTCGCGCGGACTTCGAACACACCGTCGCCGATCTCCAGCGCCGAAATGTCGAACGTGCCGCCACCGAGGTCGTAGACTGCAATCTTCTCGTCCGACTTCTTGTCGAGACCGTAGGCCAGCGAGGCGGCCGTGGGCTCGTTGATGATGCGGAGCACTTCGAGACCTGCGATCTTGCCCGCGTCCTTGGTCGCGTTGCGCTGCGAATCGTTGAAATAGGCGGGAACGGTGATCACGGCCTGCGTGATCTTCTCGCCCAGCTTCGCCTCCGCGTCGGCCTTCAGCTTCGACAGGATCATCGCGGAGACTTCCGGCGGACTGAAACGCTTCTTCTCGCCGTTCACGTCGACCTCGATGTGCGCGTCGCCATTCGGGGCCTCAACGACCTTGTAAGGCACGCGGTCGAGTTCGTCCTTCACCTCCGCATACTTGCGGCCCATGAAACGCTTGACCGAGAAAATGGTGTTCGCGGGATTTGTCACCGCCTGGCGCTTCGCAGCCTGGCCGACCAGACGCTCGCCCGATTTGGAAAAAGCAACGATGGATGGCGTCGTGCGCGCGCCTTCCGAATTTTCGAGGACCACCGGCTCTCCACCCTCCATGACGGCCATGCAGGAGTTGGTCGTGCCGAGGTCGATACCTAGAATTTTTGACATAAAATTGAAAACCTCTCCTGGATTGGGAGCAGCACGCGCGCCGATCGAGATGGAAAATTACAATGTTCTTAAAATAAAAAACTTATAAAAGATGACCTACTCCAGACACGATCCGAGATAGCGTAATTCTGTCTCACATGTGACAGAAACTGGTGAATTTTCGGTGCAATTCTGTCTCACATGGTCCCGGATTTCATGAGCTGGGTCTGACCGTAAGTCGCAGGCACCGAAATATTCGCGAAATCCCGATAATGAACCGTCCCTTCTCCGTCAGACACCCGGCCACTTAACTTCGAGGCATATCATTCTGGCAAGTCGCCGCTTTGCGCTGCGCCATCGTAGTCGGGTGCATGGCAAAATCAGCCGCCACTTTGACCCAATACCGGATGTCCCCGGCGAAGTTGTTCGCGACTTCGCAACCGGCCGTCGCTATCCTGCGCGCCGTGAATAGACGCTTCCTCCCGGTCGCCGCCCTCGCGGCGAGTATTCTGTCTCCAGTCCTTTCCACCCGCGCCGCCACGCTCCAGCCGGGCGACTATGTAGCCATCTGCGGCGACTCGATCACCGAGCAGAAAACCTATTCCGCCTACATCGAGGAATACCTGATCGCCTGCCAGCCGGCGCCCAAACTCCAGGCGTCGCAATTCGGCTGGGGCGGCGAGACGTCGTGGGGATTCCTCGAGCGCATGGAGAACGACGTCCTCCGGTTCAAACCCAACGTCGCGACACTCTGCTACGGAATGAACGACGGCGATTATTCGAAGACGAAGCCGGACCGTCTGGAGCAGTTCACGAACGCGCTCACCGGCATCGTCCGCAAATTCAAGAGCGCCGGCGTGCGTGACATCGTGATCGGTTCGCCGGGCGCCGTGGACACGACGTCCTTCAAAGGCGCGTTGTTCCGCCCCTCCACGCCCGAGGAATACAACAGCACCCTCGCCGACTTCGCCGAAGCCGCAAAGAAGGTCGCCCGCGAACAGAATGTCACCTTCGCCGACCTCCTTGGCCCGATGCTCGAGGTGATGGCGAAGATGAAGGAGAAATACGGAAACGACTACCTGCTCGTCGGGGACGACGGCATTCATCCGAAGGAGGCCGGACACCTCATCATGGCCTACGCGTTCCTCAAGGCCCTCGGCTGCAAGGGCGATATCGGCACCATCGTCCTCGATCCCTCCACGGGCCGGGCGACGGCAACGGACGGACACAAGGTCCTCTCCGCCTCCCGCGACACGATCCGGCTGGAATCGACGCGCTATCCGTTCTGCTTTTCCGGGGACCCGGCGAAGCCCGAAGCGACCTCCGGCGTGATCGAGTTCCTGCCGTTCAACCAGGATCTCAACCGGTTCATTTTTGCGATCAAGAATGTCCCTGCCAACACGAAGACCGTGAAGGTCACCTGGGGTGAGGAATCCCGCGAATTCACACCCGAGCAGGTTTCGAAAGGTATCAATCTCGCGGCGGAGTTCCTGAACAGGAATCCCTTCTCCGAGCCGTTCGCAAAGGTCCATGAAGCCGTGCTTCGCCAGCAGCGTTACGAGACGCCGATGATGAAGGACATGCTTCACGCGATTCCGGAATGGGAGAAGCAGTTCGGGAATCGGAAGCTGCCCCTGCCGGAATTTGCCAGGAACCTCATGGCGATCGACGCCGCGCTGCGGGAGGACGCGGTTGCGAGCGTTGTGCCGGTCCAGCATGAGATCAAGGTGAGTTTCCAGTAACCGCGCGCCCGAAGAAAACCGGGATTTGCATTCCCCTCCGTCGCGGAGGCTGTTAGGGGTCGGCCAAACCTCGCGCCCATGAGCCAGATCCACGCCTACGCCGCGACGGAAGCCGGCGGTCCGCTGACGCTCCACACGTTTGACGTCGGCCCGCTCGGCACGGACGAGGTCGAGATTCAGGTGACCCATTGCGGCGTCTGCCACTCGGACCTCTCGATGCTCCACAATGAGTGGGGGATGTCGACGTATCCGTTCGTTCCGGGACACGAGGCCATCGGAAAAGTCGTGGCCCTCGGAGAGAACGTCCGCGGCCTCGAAGTCGGTCAGACCGTCGGCGTCGGATGGTCGGCATTCAGCTGTCTCTCCTGCCCGGAATGCATCGCCGGCCGGCACCATCTGTGTCCCGGCGTGCAGGGCACGATCATTGGCCGCCACGGCGCATTCGCCGATCGCCTGCGCGTGCAATGGGTCTGGGTGCGTCCACTGCCGGACGGGCTCACCCCCGAAACCGCCGGACCGCTGCTCTGCGGAGGCATCACCGTGTTCACGCCGCTTTACGAATTCGGCATCCCGCCCACGGCGCGCGTGGGCATTCTCGGCATCGGCGGGCTTGGCCACCTCGCGCTGCAGTTTGCAAACAAGTGGGGCTGCGAGGTCCACGCCTTCACCACCAGCGACAGCAAGGAGGCCGAGGCCCGCAGGCTCGGGGCACACTTCGTTCACAACACGAGAAACCCCGACGCGTTGAAGAAACTCGCCGGACGTCTCGATCTCCTGATCTCGACGATCAACGTCCCGCTCGACGCCCCGGCCCTGCTCGGCGCGCTTGCTCCCCGCGGTCGTCTGCATGTCGTCGGCGCCGTGCTCGAGCCGATGCAAGTGCCCGCGTTCGGTCTCATCTCCGGCCAGAAATCGGTGAGCGGGTCGCCGACCGGCAGTCCTTCCGCCATTGATGCGATGCTGGCATTCGCCGCACGCCACGGGGTCGCGCCGGTCACCGAAACGTTCCCGATGTCCCGGGTCAACGACGCGCTGGAACATCTGCGCTCCGGCAAGGCCCGCTACCGTATCGTCCTCGAGAACGACATCGCGTAGCGTCCCCGCCAACCCACGAGCCGAACGTTCCGACTCGCCAAGTTTTTTCCGGTTGATAAAACCCCCGCCGATGTCCGACCGCCGCGCGCTCACCGCCTACATCGCGCCCTTCGCCCTGTTCATGGCCGGCCTTGCGCTCGTCCAGGGCGTAAAAATGCTTGCCGGAGACACCGGCAACTTTCTTCTCACCCAGCCCGCCTACTGGGTCTATCCGCTGCAGACCCTCGCCTGCGCTGCCGCGCTCGTGATCTTCTGGCGCGACTACGAGTTCGGACCACAACGTCCCATCCCGCTTGCGATCGGCGTCGGCGTGCTCGTCTTTGTTCTTTGGATTTCGCCGCAGGCGTTCTTCGGACAGCCTCCGCGCGTCGACGGTTTCAACCCCCAGGTCTTCGCCGATCAGCCGGCGCTCTATTGGGGCACGGTTGCCGCGCGCATGCTGCGCCTCGTGATTGTCGTGCCATTGGTGGAGGAAATTTTCTGGCGCGGATTTCTCCAGCGTTACCTCGTGAACGAACGCTTCACGACGGTTGCGTTCGGAACCTACACCCATCTCAGCTTCTGGGCGGTGGCCATTGCATTCACCCTCGTTCACGACACGCCGGACTGGCCCGCGGCCTTTGTCACCGGCGCGCTCTACGGATGGATCGCGGTCAGGACGAAAAGCCTGCTCGCCTGCGTCGTGGCACACGCCGTCACGAATCTCCTGCTCGGCATCTACATCCTGAAGACCGGCCAGTGGGGATTCTGGTAGGCGGCCGGCTATTTCCAGTCGAGCACCGCGCCGCATTTCGCGCACGCACCCGCACCCGTCCGCACGGCGGCATTGCACTCCGGGCAATGCGTGGTGAGATCGCGTGAGACCCGCAGCGTGCGAAAGCCATCGCCGCTGAACCCCGACAAATTGGGCCCGGCGCTGAAATGCGTGCCCACGCGCAGCCCCTCGAGATCCTCGTAGGGAAGTCGCGCGAGGATTCCGTCGATCCGCTCGTCCGCCGCCTGCAGAAGCCTCTTCGCCCGACGCTGGAATCCCGGAAAATAAATCCACGCGGCAGCGGCGATCGCAAACCACCCCGCAGCCTCCACCCAGAGTTCGCCGGCACGAAGCGTCCGCTCGCGCCCGTCCGCGCCTTCCACGTTCATTGCACGCCAGACGCCGGCGGCCAGCAGCACCGTCGCGACAATGGCCACCCCGAGCAGACAACGCAGCGGGATCCGCACGGAACGCGCCGCCCGCGCACTGCCCGCCACCCGCGCCGCGCGCACCGCATCCAGCCCGCCGCCGATCTTCTCGAGCGCAGCCGCTCCGATTCCCGCGAGATAAATTCCCTTCCGGGTGCGGCACATTTCCCACGCCTCCTGGTAGTTGCCTCCGCCGATCGTCCGCTCGAGGTCCGACGCCAGCGTCGCGGGGACAATCCGCTTCTCGCGCACGACGAGCGCCACATGCACGAGCAACGCGACGGTCAGGATGCCGGCAATCAACACCACCCCCCAACCGGAGGGCAATGCCGCGACTGCGGCAGGCACCGGCGCCGCGGCGCAGAAGAGGAATGGACAGATTGCGGGGAGCGCCATCGCTGGACGGGGATTCGCGCAACCATGCCACCGCCGGGCGGCACGCGCGACGACATTTTCAAAGGGAACGCGCGATGCGCGGCTTGCTTTCGACGCCGATTCGCCTAATCAGAGGGGTTCCACTTCCCACTTTCCCACCGATGTTCATCTGGTTTCGCACTCATCAACGCTGGTTGATGCTGCTCATCACCATCCTCGTCATTGTTTCGTTCGTCTGGCTGTTCAACGCGCCGCAATTCGAACAGGCCGGCGAGCGGGGGGTGGCACGCGTCTACGGGCAAACCGTCACGCTCACCAAGATCGAAAAGGACGCCCGCATGCTCCAGCTCGCGCTGGCACTCGGGCTCACCGACCTCGCCACCACACTCGAGGGCACGAATTTCACGCAGGCCGGGGCGGTCGATTTCGTGATCAATTCGATGATCATCCGTCACGAGGGCAGGGAACTCGGCATCGTGCCGACCGAAACGCAGATCAAGGAAGGCGTCGAGAAACTCCCGGTCTTCCAGACCTCCGGCCAGTTCGATTCCAACAAATACAGGACGTTCCTCGAGACCGTGATGGCTCCCCGCGGCTTCGTTGCGAAGCACATTGATGACATCGTTCGCGACTCGATCATCCTCGACGAAATCACAAAGGTCATTGACGCGGTTCCCACCGTCACGGATGCCGAAATCGCGGCCCTGAATCGCGCGTTCGAGCCCGCCACCGGCGTGGCGGTCCTGTTCCCCCGCGACGATTTTCGCTCGAAGGCGAAGGTCACCGAGGAGGAAATCGACGCCATCTACACCGTCGGCGCTCCGAATTTCATGACGCCCGAGTGGCGCACGGCAAAATTCGTCCGTTTCCGCCTGCCCGAGGAGGCTAGATCCCTCGAGGGCCCGGCCCGCATCGAGGCGCAGCAGAAGCTCGCTGACGAAGCGGAAAAATTCTCGGAAGCCGCCGCCACCGAGGGCTTCGAGAAGGCCGCCGCCGCCGCCGGATACAAGGTCGAGATCACGCTGCCATTTGACCGGCAGGGCACCCTGCGCAACCTCGCCGGCGTGCAGGAAAATCTCTCCTCGCTCAGCGGCCCCGCTGTCGCACTCGCCCCCACCATCTTCACGCTCACGGAAAATTCGCCCGTCAGCGGCGTGGTCACCGACGGCACCGATTTCCTCGTCGCCGAGCTCGATGAAGTCACCCCTTCGTCACAGCTCACACTCGAGGAGGCCCGTCCGCAGATCGTGGAACACCTCACGAACCTCGCCGCGCAGCGTCTGGCGGAAGAGGCCGCCGGAGCCGCGGCCGAGAAGATCCGCAAGGGTCTCGCCGGGGGCAAATCCGTCGCCGACCTCGCGACCGAGGCCGGCTTGAAGACGGAGTCCTTCACAAATGTCACGCCGGTGGACCAGAACGCCCCCGTCGAGCAGCGCGCAATGGCCGATGCCACCACCTCGCTTCGCGACGGCGAAGTCAGCGGTGTGGTTTCCACGGAGGACGGCGCAATGGTCGTCTGGCTCGAGAAGCGCAGCCCCGCCGCGCCCGAACAGCTCGCGGAACAGCGCGATCAGATCGCCAACTACCTCCTCAGCAACAAGCGCTCCATTCTCTTCTACGAATGGCTGATGTGGGCGCGCGACCGCGCCGGCGTCAACTTCGACGACCAGCAGGGCTGAGCCTACGCCCATGGCAGAGCCGCCGCCCGAGATCGAAGCATTGTTCGACGACGCGAGCGGCGACATCGCGGTCGGCGACCTCGACGCCGCCGTCGGGAAATACCGCCGCTGCGTAGAGGCGGCGCCGGATTTCTTCGACGCCTGGCACGCGCTCGGCATGGCGCTTATGAAGACCGGCCGCTACCCCGAGGCGATCGCGGCCGGCCTCAAGTCCGTCGAACTCCGCCCGAACGACCAGCTCGCCTGGTCGAGCCTCTCGCTCTTCTACGTGCGCAACGGCCAGATCAAGGAGGCCGAGAGCGCCGGCGTGAAGGCCCGCATTCTCGGCTGGGGCGGGAAGATCGCGAAGGAATAGCCTGCGCGCAAAACCGCGCCGCCGCGAAGGGGACTCGTCAGATCGCGCCTCGTGTGATTCCCTGTTGCATTCACCGTGAAGCCATTTTTCATCACCACCGCCATTGATTACACGAATGGCGCGCCGCACATCGGGCACGCCTACGAGAAGGTGCTCACCGACGTGATCGCCCGCTACCAGCGTCTGGCGGGGCGCGACGTGTTTTTCCTCACCGGCGTCGACCAGCACGGGCAGAAGGTCCAGCAGTCGGCCGAAAAAGCCGGCGTCGCGCCGCAGGAATACGTCGACCAGATCACCGCGAAATTCCGCGCGCTCTGGCAGAAGCTCGGCGTCGACTACGACGGCTGGGCCGCCACCACCGAGGCCTCGCACAAGGCCTGCGTGCAGACGATTCTCCAGCGCCTCCACGACGAGGGCCAGCTCTACAAGGCGAAGCAGTCCGGATACTACAGCGTGCGCCAGGAGCAGTTCCTCACCGAGAAGGAGCGCGGCCCCGACGGGAATTTCGGCCCCGAGTGGGGCGAGGTCATCCTCGTCGAGGAGGAAAACTGGTGGTTCAAACTCGCCGAACACAAGCAATGGCTGCTCGACCTGCTCGACCGGCGGCCCGAACTCGTGGTGCCGAGTTTCCGGCTCGCCGAGCTGCGCAACGCCGTGGCGAAGCTCGAGGGCGACCTTTGCATCTCGCGCCCGAAGTCGCGCCTCACGTGGGGCATCGAGCTGCCGTTCGACCGCGATTTCGTCACCTACGTGTGGTTCGACGCGCTCGTGAACTACATCAGCTTCGCGCCCGGCTACGACGCCGCGGCCGGCGCCGACCTCACCGAGTTCAAACGCTGGTGGCCGGCCGTGCATGTGATCGGCAAGGACATCCTCGTGCCCGCGCACGGCGTCTACTGGCCAATCATGCTCAAGGCCATCGGCTTCTCCGACGACGAGATCCCGCAACTGCTCGTCCACGGCTGGTGGAACATCAGCGGCGAAAAAATGAGCAAGAGTCTCGGCAACGTCATCGACCCCGACGTGCTCGCCGATAAATACGGCGCCGCCGCCGTGCGCTACTACCTCGTCGCCGACATCACCACGGGACGCGATGCAGACTTCAGCGAGGAGCGGCTCGTCCAACGCTACAACGTCGACCTCGCGAACGGACTCGGGAATCTCCTGAACCGCACGCTCAACATGGCTCACCGTTACCGCGACGGGAAACTCCGCCTAACCGAGTGTAATGAAGAAAATCACGCCAAGCTTCGTGGCGCCGTGGTTGAATCTCTCACTCGCTATACACTGGCGATGAGAGAATTCAGGATTCACTCCGCAATCGAAGAGTTTTCGTCACTCGTCACGAAGGCCAACGCCTTTGTCGATCAGGAAGCTCCTTGGAAACTGGCCAAGGATCCGGCAATGGAGAATCGGCTCGACTCCGCTCTCTATCACCTCGCGTATTGTCTACGAGTAGCGGCAACCCTGCTTCAACCAGTTCTCCCCGAACAAGGGAAAGCCGCCCTCGATCAGCTCTGTGCAGATCCGATACGGTTGGACGTAGTTTCCGATTTTGCTGGGGAGAACGACTTTCCCGACGGCCACCAGCTCGGCAAGCCCGTGCCTTTGTTCCCGCGCATCGAAACGCCCGCTTCGGAATGATGGACTCCACTTCGACGGTCCACCCCCCCACCTCCGGGGTGGTGGGTGGGTCTCCCGAGGTGCCCCCCACCACCTCGAAGACGCGTTCACGCACCTCGGAGGCGCGTCAACGAACCTTCGAGGTCCGCAAGGGGGCCTTGACCGTCCCCACCCGGACCGTCGGAAGCCGCCCGCTCCCTTCGAAACCCACGCGCCCCGCACCGCCGGCGCTCCTCCGCGATGCCTGACGATCCCCTT
>Ga0065721_10003823_pt1 | contig 90010 bp, 78 predicted proteins | sample Mesricmetagenome_FD_59108 | JGI IMG/M metagenome (GOLD analysis project Ga0065721, IMG submission 59108) | Mesophilic microbial community from rice straw/compost enrichment Sample: eDNA_1 v2 (version 2) | ecosystem: Engineered > Solid waste > Grass > Composting > Bioreactor | place: USA: Davis... | reverse complement strand
GCGCAATCGGGCCCTGGTGGAAAAGACCGTGCATTCGCTGGAAGAAAACGTCCTCGTCATCAGCCACGATCTGGATTTGATCGCCGGCTTCGACCGCGTCCTGCTGTTCCACGAAGGCCGGCTGCTGGCCGATGGCGAGCCGCCGGCTGTCATCGACCAGTACCGGACGCTCTGCGCCGCATGAAGACGCTTTACGTTCAAGGCGACACCTGGCTGCACCGGCTTTCGCCGGGCCTCAAGCTTGGCGGCCTTGCCGTCTTCAGCCTGCTGCTTTTCGTGACCGCTTCCCCGGTGGTGCTGGCGGCTGCTGTTTTCCTTGCCGGTGCAATTCACGCGTCGATGCGCTTCGGCGTGGCGCGGACATGGCAGCAGTTGCGGGTGATTCTGCTTTCCATCTCCATCCTCACAGTCTTCACGCTGCTTCTGAACGGCCCGGCGGATGCGCTCGCTGTTTTCCTGAGGCTGGTGGCACTTGCGGTTCTCGCTGCAACCATAACGGCAACCACGAGCACGGCCGAGTTCATCGACACGATCACTGCAGGCGCACGTCCACTCGAGCGCATAGGGCTGGTCAAGGCGGCGGATCTTGGCCTTGCGATCGGCCTCGTGGTGCGTTTCGTGCCGGAAGTGCTGGCTCGCTATGAAGCGATCCGCGATGCACACCGCGCGCGTGGGTTGAAACAGCGACCACTAACGCTCGCGGTGCCGCTGATCATCCAGACGCTGCGCCATGCCGACGAGATTGCCGCCGCCATTGACGCTCGCGGCATCCGCGGGCAGAACAACCGCAAACTCGGCGAAGGGAGCTGAACATGGCTACACGGGATCTCGTTCTGGCGGCGCTTTTCGCAGCCATCATCGTCGCGCTCGGCCTGGTGCCGCCGATCATGCTGGGCTTCATCCCGGTGCCGATCACCGCTCAGTCGCTCGGCGTCATGCTTGCCGGCGTCATCCTTGGCGCAAAGCGCGGCGGGCTTGCCGTTCTGCTGGTGCTCGTCCTCGTCGCAATCGGGTTGCCGGTTCTTTCGGGCGGCCGCGGCGGCCTTGCCACCTTTGTCCTGCCGACCGCGGGCTATCTCGTCGGCTGGTTCTTCGCCGCCGTTGCGATCGGCTATTGCTCCGAGCGCTTCGTCGGCCGTTCGCAAAGCGCACTCGTGCAGGTCACCGGCTTCTTCATGGCCGCGCTGATCGGCGGCGTCGTGATCCTCCACGGCCTCGGCATCCTGTGGCTGGCCTATGGCACCGGCACCGGGCTCAGCACCGCGTTTCTGGGGGACCTGGCTTTCATTCCCGGCGACATCCTGAAGGCAGCAATCGCGGCGCTTGCCGGTCGCGCCGTCATGGTCGGTTACCCGCTGCTGCCGCAGCGCGCCTGATCCAAGCTAATCCAGATACTGGTAGAGCCAGTCGCGCAGTTCCTCGGGAAGTGCGACCGGCTCGCGGCTTTCCGCATCGCAGGCGCACCACAGGATTTCGGCTTCCGCCACGGCTTCCGAACCGCGCATCATGCGGACAAGGAAGCCCGCCGACTTGCCGCCGATCTTGCTGACGCCGACGGTTGTTTGGACAACATCGCCCAGCTTCAGCGGTGAATGGAAGTTGCAGGTGACCTTGCCGATGGTGAAGAACGGGTCGCTCGGCTGCGCATCGCGCCGACCCCAGAACTCCGCGACCGCTTCCTCGGCCCGGGAAACATATGCGGCCCGAAACATCTCGCCGTTCATGTCCACATCGCGGAACGGAACTCGGAACTCGAACGGTTTTTTCGTGTCTTTGGCCAATGCACCCTCTGGTTCATGCTCTTCTGGACATTCATTCTTCCAAGCTTAAGCGGGGGAGAGCAAGAGGCGCGCCTTGAAAAAACGCATGAATTGCGCCATGTCGTCGGCTCCGCATTTCCCACCCGACGGGACCGCTCATGACCACGCGCCTTTACGAGCACAAGATTTTCCTCGAGCATCGCACGCCGGAAGGACATCCCGAACGGGCTGACCGGCTGCGGTCGCTGAACATCGCGCTGGAGCATCCGAACTTCGCGGATCTTGACCGCAAGGAAGCGCCGCAGGCGAACGAGGACAGCGTCCTTCTTGCTCATCCGGAAGATTATCTTCGCTCGGTCATGCGCTCGATCCCCGAGGAAGACACGGTGCGGCAGATCGAGTCCGACACCTATGTCAGCCCAAAAAGCCTGCAGGCCGCGCTGACCGGTGTAGGTGGCGCCATGGCCGCCGTCGATGACGTGCTTTCGGGCAAGGTGGACAACGCCTTTGTTGCCGCCCGTCCGCCAGGGCACCATGCGGAAAAGAACAAGTTCATGGGCTTTTGCCTGTTCAACAATGCCGCGATTGCCGCCCGTTACGCGCAACAGAAATACGGCGTCGAGCGGGTCGCGATCGTCGACTGGGACGTGCACCACGGCAACGGCACCCAGGACATCTTCTGGAACGATCCTTCCGTCCTCTTCTGCTCGACGCACCAGATGCCGCTTTACCCGGGCACAGGGGCGAAGGACGAGACCGGTACGAAGAACAACATCGTCAACGCGCCGCTGTCTCCCGACACCGGTAGCGAGCATTTCCACGAGGCGTTCAAGAGCCGCGTGCTGCCGGCGCTCGACAACTTCCGGCCGGACTTCCTGATCATTTCGGCAGGCTTCGACGCCCATCATCGCGACCCGCTGGCGCAGATCAACCTCGTCGGCAATGACTTCGACTGGGCAACCGGGCGGCTGATGGAGATCGCCGGAAAATACGCCGGCAATCGCCTCGTCAGCCTGCTCGAGGGTGGTTATGATCTGGAAGGTCTGGCCGAGTCGGCCGGAATGCACATTTCAAGACTGATGAGGGGCTAGTCATGACCGAGAACACCGACACCATCGATGTCAGCGGCTACTCCTTCGAGAAGGCCGTCGCCGAGCTCGAAAGCATTGTGGCACGGCTGGAACGCGGCGACGTGGCGCTCGATGAGTCCATCGCCATCTACGAGCGCGGCGAGGCCTTGAAGAAGCATTGCGAGAAACTGCTCAACGCCGCCGAAAACCGCATCGAGAAGATCCGGCTTGATCGCGCCGGCAAGCCGCAGGGCACCGAACCGCTGGACGCCGGCTGATCACGATCTTCAACTAAAGTCGCAAAACGGCCTTCCGGCTGCGGATGACAAACCGGTTGACCTGAAAGAAGCCCCTCCCCATGATAGCGCCATCTGATAGTGGCTTGGGAGGAGCTGATCGTGAAGTCCAGTAAAATCAACCTTATGTTCGCCGCAACGCTTGCCGTCTCGGCAGCGGTTTCGGCCACCAGCGTCAAGGCGGCCGAGTTCATCAACGTCCTGACCGGCGGAACATCTGGCGTCTATTATCCGCTCGGCGTGGCGCTGAGTGAGATCTACGGCAAGAACATCAAGGATTCGCGCACCCAGGTGCAGGCGACCAAGGCCTCGGTTGAAAACCTCAACCTGCTGCAGGCGGGTCGCGGCGAAATCGGTTTCTCGCTAGGTGACTCGGTCCAGGAAGCGTGGAAGGGCAACAAGGAAGCCGGCTTCCCGGCCAAGCTCGACAAGCTGCGCGGCATCGCGGCGATCTATCCGAACTACATCCAGGTGGTTGCGAGCGCTGAATCCGGCGTGAAGACCCTGGCCGACCTGAAGGGCAAGAGCCTTTCGGTGGGCGCACCGGCCTCGGGCACCGAGCTCAACGCCCGCGCGATCTTCGAAGCCGCCGGCATGTCCTACAAGGACCTCGGCAAGACCGAATACCTGCCATTTGCGGAATCCGTTGAACTCATCAAGAACCGCCAGCTGGACGCAACCCTGCAGTCGGCCGGCCTTGGCGTCGCTTCGATCCGCGACCTTGCAACCTCGCTCAAGATCAACGTCGTTGCCATTCCGGCCGCTGAGGTCGAGAAGATCGGCGCGCCCTACGTGTCCGTGAAGATCCCGGCCGGCACCTATGAAGGCCAGACCGAGGATGTGGAAACGGCAGCCGTCGGCAACTTCCTCATCACGCATTCAGGTGTCTCCGACGAGACCGCCTACCAGATGACCAAGCTTCTGTTCGACAACCTGCCGCAGCTTGCCGCAGCGCATGCCGCCGCCAAGGCAATCGACGTGAAGAAGGCCATCGAAGGCATGCCGGTGCCGCTGCATCCGGGTGCCGAGCGCTACTACAAGGAAGTCGGCCTGCTGAAGTAGGACGCTTCCAAACTGCCAACGGGCGCGTCTCGTCTCCTGACGGGGCGCGCTTCAATCTGAGGTAACTACCCCCACGGAGCAGCCGTGACGCCCTTTCGGGTCAGACGGCAGAAGCGGGGCCTGAACATTGCGAAGAGCCCATGACCGTTACGCCCATGCTTCATGATTCCAATGCACCGCATTCGGCAGAAGAGGCCATCGAAGGCCTGCCAGCCGGCTTCGGAGACGGAATTAGCGGCAGGATCGCGTTCTGGATCGCCTGTGCCTTCACGCTTTTCCAGATCTGGACAGCCGCCTATGGCACGCTTGCAAGCCAGATCGTGCGTGCCATGCATGTCGGCTTCCTGCTGCTTCTCGGCTTCGTACTGATTGCCAACCTCGTGGCCAAGACGCCTCTCGGCAAGATCTGGTTCTGGGTACTTGGCATCGCCGGCTTTTCCACAGGCTTGTATAACTGGATCTTCTACGCTGACCTCATCCAGCGCAGCAGCTTCCTTACCACCGAGGACCTGATCGTCGGGACCCTGCTGATCGTGCTGGTGTTTGAAGCGGCGCGGCGGCTGATGGGCCTGCCGCTGACGATCATCGCCGGCATCTTTCTCGCCTACTGCTTCTTCGGCGAATATGCGCCGGGACCATTCATCCACCGAGGTTACGGCTTCGAGCAGATCATCGAGACCTTCGCCTTCGGCACGGAAGGCATCTACGGCACGCCGATCTATGTTTCGGCGGCCTATATCTTCATCTTCGTTGTCTTCGCCGCCTTCCTCGAGCGGGCCGGGATGCTGTCGCTGTTCAATGATTTCGCGCTCGGGCTCGTCGGCACGTGGCGCGGCGGGCCGGCCCAGGTTTGCGTGCTGTCCTCGGCACTGATGGGCACGATTTCCGGCTCCGGCGTGGCGAACGTCGTTGCGTCCGGCCAGTTTACCATTCCGCTGATGAAACGTTTCGGTTTCCGTTCTGCCTTTGCNGGNGGCGTCGAGGCGACNTCNTCCATGGGCGGCCAGATCATGCCGCCGGTCATGGGNGCGGTNGCCTTCATCATGGCCGAGACACTGAACGTCTCCTATGCCTCGATCGTCAAGGCCGCCATCATCCCCGCCGTTCTTTACTTCGGCGCCTGCTTCTGGATGGTCTTCCTGGAAGCCGGAAAGGCCGGGCTCAAGGGCATGAGCAAGGCTGAACTTCCCAATCCGTGGACAGCGGTGAAGGAGCACTGGCCGCTGATCCTGCCGCTCGCAGCCCTCGTCTACCTCCTGTTTGCCGGATATACGCCGATCTTCGCCGGCACGATGGGCCTTGCGCTGGTGATCGTGCTGATCCTCGGCATGCCGCTTGCCGCCAGCATCGGCCCCTTCATCTTCCGCATCGTGTTCTGGGTCGCACTCGGCCTTGCCGCCGCATCCTTCATGAAGTTTGGCGTCAACTTCCTCGTCATCGTCATTCTTGGCCTGATTGCCGGCTGCGTCTTCGTCAAGGGTGGCCGCGAAACGCTCATCATCTGCCGTGACGCCATGGCGGAAGGCGCGAAGAACGCGCTGCCGGTCGGGATTGCCTGCGCCATTGTCGGCATCGTCATCGGCACGCTCAGCCTTACCGGGATTGCCTCAACCTTCGTCGGCGCCATCATCCGGGTCGGCGAGCACAACCTCTTCCTGTCGCTGGTGCTGACGATGATCACCTGCCTGATCCTCGGAATGGGCATTCCGACGATCCCGAACTACATCATCACCTCTTCACTCGCCGGCCCGGCGTTGCTGGAACTTGGCGTGCCGCTCATCGTCAGCCACATGTTCGTCTTCTATTTCGGCATCATGGCCGACCTGACGCCGCCGGTGGCGCTGGCAGCATTTGCGGCAGCACCGATGGCGAAGACATCCGGTATGAAGATTGGCGTCGAAGCGACGAAGCTTGCGAGCGCTGGTTTTGTCGTGCCGTTCATGGCGGTCTACACGCCGGCGCTGATGCTGCAGGATCCCGGCGCCATCTCGGCCGCATGGGGTTACCCGGTCGAGGTCATCTACCTCTTCGCCAAGGCCTGCTTCGGCATCGGTCTCTGGGGCGTCGCAGTCGTCGGCTTCCTGTTTACCCGGGCGGCGGCCTTGGAACGCCTGATTGCTCTGGTTGCCGGTGCCAGCCTGGTGGTGGCCCTGCCCTGGACCGACGAACTCGGCTGGGCGCTCGGCATCATCCTCGTCGCACAACACTGGTGGCGCAGCCGCAAGCTGGGCGCGGCGACGGTGACGCCGTAGAGCCGGTGCCAGCCCTCTGCATCATGGCCGGCGGCAAGGCGACGACCCTTGCCGTCTCACTCTTCACCTTGTCCTGGACCCATTCGGTCCAGAAGACGGAGTGGCGCGAGACCTGGTCCGTGCGACCCGCCGGCCTTGAACTGACCGAAGCGGCCGTGAAGGGGTCGGGCGCCGGTATGGAACCCGGGCCGGATGCAGTGATGCGCGACGGCTGGTATGTGTGGCATCCCAAACTGCCGCCTCAGGGGGAGATCTCGCTTGCGGCCTCCGGTGCGACACCGAGTGCTTGGCGGCTTTGCCACACCGGTGGCTGCACGGACCTCGGCGCGACGGCGGGAGACGAAGTCCTGCTGAAGCCGTGCGACTAGCTGCCTCACCAGAAGCCTGGAAGATCATCACCTCCGACCTCCCGCCCCTGCTCGTTGAACTGAAGGCTTTCCTGGCGCAATATCCTGAAGATCAGGAAGCGCCTTAGCGAGTAATTCATGTCCTTCTTTCCCGGAACCGATCCTGTTGCAGGCGATACCTTTGCCTGTGACGCGATCGAGAACCTCATCATCCCGCGCAGCAGCGACATCGGCGGCTTTGCGGTGCGGCGTGCGCTGCCGACGCGACACCGACGACTTGTTGGGCCCTTCATCTTCTTCGACCGCATGGGCCCTGCGCTGCTCAGGGCGGATGAAGCGCTCGACGTGAAGCCGCATCCGCATATCGGGCTCTCCACCGTCACCTATCTGTTCGACGGCGAGATCAAGCATCGCGACAGTCTTGGTACCGAACTCGTCATCAAGCCGGGCGACATCAACCTGATGACGGCCGGCCGCGGCATCGTGCATTCGGAGCGCACGCCGGAAAACCTGCGCGGCCTCCCGATGTCGGTGTCGGGACTGCAGACCTGGCTGGCGCTGCCAGACAACCAGGAGGAGATCGACCCGCGGTTCGCCCATACCAGCCGCGAGGCAATGCCCACGATCGACGCAGGCGGCGCAACCGGGCGGGTGGTGATTGGTTCCTTCGAAGGACTGACCTCACCGGTGCCGACATTCTCCGATACGCTTTACGTGGACCTGCGGCTGGAGCCCGGCCGTCGTTTTCCATTCTCGGCCGCGCATGAGGAACGGGCGATCTACATCTTGTCGGGAGAACTGGTGGTTGCGGGAGATCGGTTCGCGGCAGACCAACTGCTCGTGTTCCGCCCCGGCGACAACATCACGCTTGAGGCGGGAGATCCCGGCTGCCACATCATGTTGTTCGGCGGTGCCGCGCTCAACTCCAAGCGCTACATCTGGTGGAACTTCGTCTCCTCGTCCAAGGAACGGATCGAGAAGGCCAAGGAGGAGTGGCGCACCGGGCGCTTCGACATTGTGCCGGGGGATGAAGAAGAGTTCGTACCCTTGCCGGTCGGATAAAATCGGTTAGAACAGCCCATCACAAAACTTGAAAAAGCCTGCTTTCTTCTCATCTTCTGAGGACGCAAGCTTCTGACCATGACGAGAAAAGGCAAACTTCGTGACATCATTGCCCGCAACGCCACTGCTCGACAAGGTCAACCTGCCTGGAGATCTTCGCAAACTGGATGACCGCGACCTGCCGCAACTGGCGCGGGAGGTGCGCGACGAGATGATCGACGCCGTGTCGAAGACCGGCGGGCATCTCGGTGCAGGTCTCGGCGTTGTCGAACTGACGATCGCCATCCACAAGGTATTCAACACGCCGGACGACCGCCTGATCTTTGATGTCGGCCACCAATGCTACCCGCACAAGATCCTGACTGGTCGCCGGGACCGGATCCGCACACTGCGCCAGGAGAGCGGCCTTTCCGGCTTCACCCGTCGGGCTGAAAGCGAATACGATCCGTTCGGTGCCGCCCATTCCTCGACCTCCATCTCGGCCGGCCTCGGCATGGCGGTGGCGGCAGACCTTTCCGGCTCGAAACGCAACGTGATTGCTGTCATCGGTGACGGCGCGATGTCGGCCGGCATGGCCTATGAAGCGCTGAACAATGCCGGTGCGCTCGATGCGCGGCTGATCGTCATCCTCAACGACAACGACATGTCGATTGCACCGCCGACGGGCGCCATGAGCGCTTATTTGGCGCGCCTTGCCTCTGGCCGCACCTATATGGGCATGCGCGAAGTGGGCAAGAAGCTCACCGGTTATCTCGGCAAGTCGATCGACCGGGCCATTACCCGTGCGGTGGAACATGCACGCGGTTACGTTACCGGCGGCACGATGTTCGAGGAGATGGGTTTCTACCATATCGGCCCGATCGACGGGCACTCCTTCGAGCACCTGTTGCCGGTGCTGCGCAACGTGCGCGACAACGGCCGTGGCCCGGTGCTGATCCATGTCGTGACGCAGAAGGGCAAGGGTTACGCACCCGCCGAAGCAGCTGCCGACAAGTACCACGGCGTCAACAAGTTCGATGTCATTACCGGCGCGCAGGCGAAATCGAAGCCGAATGCCCCCTCCTATACAAGCGTCTTTGGCGAAACGCTTGTCCAGGAAGCGCGCCTGGACGACAAGATCGTTGGCATTACCGCGGCCATGCCGAACGGCACCGGCATCGACAAGCTGGCGGAAGTGTTTCCGTCGCGCACCTACGATGTGGGGATTGCCGAGCAGCATGCGGTCACCTTCGCGGCTGGCCTTGCCGCGGAAGGCTACAAGCCCTTCTGCGCGATCTATTCCACCTTCCTGCAGCGCGGTTACGACCAGGTTGTCCATGACGTTGCGATTCAAGGGCTTCCCGTGCGCTTTCCGATCGACCGTGCCGGCTTTGTTGGCGCAGACGGCCCGACACATGCCGGCTCGTTCGACACCACCTTCCTTGCCACCCTGCCGGGCATGGTGGTGATGGCGGCAGCCGACGAGGCAGAACTCAAGCACATGGTGCGGACCGCCGCAGCTTATGACGCTGGTCCGATCTCCTTCCGTTACCCGCGCGGCGAAGGCGTCGGTGTGGAGATGCCGGAGCGTGGCCAGATCCTTGAGATCGGCAAGGGCCGCGTGGTGAAGCAAGGCTCCAAGATCGCCCTCCTCTCATTCGGGACGCGGCTGAAGGACTGCCTGCTGGCTGCCGAGGATCTCGATGCCGCCGGTCTTTCCACCACCGTTGCCGATGCACGCTTCGCGAAGCCCCTGGACCACGACCTGATCCGCCAGTTGGCTCGCCACCACGAGGTGCTGATCACCATCGAGGAAGGTGCGGTGGGCGGCTTCGGCAGCCACGTCCTGCATCTCCTGGCCGGCGAAGGCCTCCTCGACAACGGGCTCAAGGTGCGGTCGATGGTACTGCCGGATGTGTGGATGGAGCAGGCAAGCCCCGAGACGATGTATGCCAAGGCGGGCCTCGACCGCGCCGGCATCGTATCGGTGGTCTTCAAGGCACTCGGGCAAAGCCGCGTCGGCGTCGGCTTCGCCGGCTGAGCTTCGCCTGCGGAACTACTCCACAGCATTCAGGAAGAGGACGTGCAGGTCCTTCTGCGGGTAAAAATCCGTGGCTGACATCTCGAAGGTCGTCGGTCCGACCTTCTTGACGCCGGTGCCGCAGAAGCTGACGAAATCCTTCTCGCGCGCCTTGTCGACAGTCAGCTTGAACTTGCCGATCGGACCGCTCCAGTTGGCGCCGGTGGTGAGGATATAGGAAATCCACTGTTCCGTATAATGCGGTCCTGACTTTGCGGCAGCGGCTTCCAGCCTTGCCGCCGTCTTCATGAACGCGCTGTCGATGCAGTAGCGTTCGGCATAAGCCTTGTAATTCGATACGGGCTTGCCCCCTTCGATGAAGGTCATGGCCACCGTGCCGCCAACGCTTGGCTTGTAGCGGTGGCTCACCCGCACCGGCTTGTTCGGCGGAAAGCTGGTCTTCCACCAGTAGGCCGAGCGCAGCGTCCAGGCCGGGCGGATCTCCTCCTGCCAGCCCTGGCCGGCATCGTAGCTGTCGACATAGATCAGTCCCTTGCTGATCCAGTCCGCCTTCACATCCGCCGGCAGCGCCTTCAGCGCCTCCGCAGTCTTGTCGCTATAGGGCAGCACCGGGATCTTGTGCTTCTCGAAGTCGTCGGTGCGGTCGATACCGAGTGCCAGCACACGCTGTTGCAGTTCCGGCTTGATCTGACGGCTGTCCTGAACCACCGAGAAGCCAAGGAAGTTGTCGCTTTCCATGTCACCCACGGCGACATCGTTCTGGGCGCCACCAACGACATCGGGCATCGGGAAGGCGATGATGCTTTCCACCTCCTTGTCGCTCGTGTTGCGGAACACGTAGTCGACCAGCACCTCCTCTCGCGAAAGGTAGAGGTCTTCTTCTTCCATCACGACATCGGTGGTCTGGACATAGATCAGGCCGCCGGTCGTCAGTTCGGCTGTGGTGTCATTTGCCCAGCTGTTTGAAGCCACCAGCAACAGGCCACCGACGAGAAAAGTCCAACGCATCCCCACCCCCTCATGTCACGCGCGTCGTGACATTAAGCCGGGACACCAGAACAGAAAAGGCAGGCGGATGGTGTTCCGCCTGCCTTTTCGCAAAGTCATTCAGGGGTGGATCAGAATTCCGTCCATTCTTCCTTCACGGCCGCTGCCGTGGCAGTCTTGCCGGAAAAGGCGCGGGCAACGGTGGAACGCAGCATCTGCGCGGGGGACGCGACCGGACGCGCTTCCGCTGTGGCTGCCACCGGGCGCGACTGCTGCGCAGGCGTGCCGCCGAAGTTGAACTGGCGCAGCAGGGCGTCGAGCGCCTGGGCTTCCTGGGCAAGCTTGTGGCTTGCCGCGTTCTGCTCTTCCACCATGGCAGCGTTCTGCTGGGTGTTCTGGTCCATGTTGTTGACCGAAGCGTTGATCTCCTGCAGGCCCGTCGACTGCTCACGGGTCGAGACCACGATGGCATCGAGGTGCTCGTTGATCTGCTGCACCTCGCCAACGATGGCTTCCAGCGCATTGCCGGTTTCGCCAACCAGCGCGACGCCAGCATCCACCTGGTGGCTGGAGGTGGTGATCAGCGACTTGATCTCCTTCGCCGCATTGGCGGAGCGCTGCGCAAGTTCGCGTACTTCCTGTGCGACAACCGCGAAGCCCTTGCCTGCATCCCCTGCACGAGCAGCTTCAACACCGGCGTTCAGCGCCAGAAGGTTGGTCTGGAAGGCGATGTCATCGATCACCGAAATGATGTTGATGATCTCGCCGGACGACTTGGAAATCTGCTCCATGGCCGAGACCGCACGGCGGACGACCTCGCCCGACTTCTCGGCGCCATGCCGAGCGCGCTCGACGCGGCGTCCCACATCCTCGGCCCGACGGGCCGATTCCTTGACGGTGGTGGTGACTTCCTCGAGAGCCGCAGCGGTTTCCTCGACGGCGGCAGCCTGCTGCTCCGTGCGGCGGCCGAGGTCATCGGCAGCCGAGCGGATTTCGGCAGCGCCGGCGTTGATGGCAGCAGCATTGGCACCGACGGCCTGGAGTGCGGCCTGGAGGCGCGAGAGCGACTGGTTGAAGTCGGTGCGCAGGCGGTCGAGGCGTCCTACGAACGGCTGGTCGAGACGGTAGGCAACATCACCATCGGCAAGCTTTGCAAGAGCGGTGGCAAGCGAGTCGATTGCAAACTCGACATCGGCTGCTTCGCGAGCCTTCTCGGCATCATTGGCGAGCCGTTCGCGTTCGGTGGTTTCGCGCAGCGCGTCGGCATCGCGGGCAAGCGCCTGCTTTTCTATGGCAGCGTTCTTGAAGACAACAACGGCCTTGGCCATCTGGCCGACTTCGTCGCCGCGGTGGGTCGCCGGCACCTCGATATCGTTGTTGCCGCCGGCAAGCTGCGTCATCGCATTGGTCATGCCGATGATCGGCGAGACGATTGCGCGCGACAGGGCCCAGACGAGGACAACGGCGATGACACCGGCAGCGGCGCCGCCGATGATCAGCGTCATGAGAAGGTCGTCATGGGCTTCGACCTGGGCCTCGTTCAGGCCAGCCGAAAGATCGAGCGCCTGCTTCTTGATCTTGGCAGCCGCTTCGCGAAAGCCATCGAGCTGGCCCTTGGCCTGGTTGCGGCCGATCTCGATGACCTCGTCGATCGTCATCTCGGTCGTCTTGCGCGCTTCAAGCTGCGGCACGGTCAACTGGGTGTGGAACACGTCTGCCGCAGAGCGCATGGCATCCAGCGACGTCAGGATTTCCGGACGACCTGCTGCAACCTTCTTGGCTGCATCGATCGCGGCGATCATCTTGTCGCGGTTGGCAAAGACGTCCTTGTAGGTGCTGTCGCTCTTGAACAGCAGGAAGCCGCGCTGGTTGACGGCCTGTTCGAGCATCGCCTCGAGGGCGTTGTCCACCTGCACCAGGATCGCCTGGGACGCGGCCTGGTCAGCGGAGGCACGGCTTGACTTCAGTGCCTGCCAGTAAACACCGGCAGACGCCAGGAGGCAGACACCCATCAAAGCCGCAAAGGTAATGATCAGCTTGGAATTCAGAGAAAGGTTCTTCAGTGACATGTTTTTCCGCTCACAGGTGAAACAGCATCGCGCTTGTCTCCACCCGGGAAGGAACGCCAACATCATTAAAATTGGGTTGCGCGGGCACTACAGCTTCTTGCGCCTGCCGCCAATGACACAGGAAGACATCGCAACCCGAAGCAATGACTTGCGGATGACGCAAAGCCACGTCATTGACTGCGCATGTCAGAAAACCAACGCCTCGACCAGCTTCTGGTCACCCTCGATCTTGTTGCAAGCCGCGCCCGCGCCAGAGACGCCATCTCGCGCGGCACCGTGACCGTGAACGGCCGCGTCGTCACCAAGCCGAGCCTCACCTTTCCCAGCAACGCCGAAATCAGCATCGATGATCCGGCCCAGGATTTTGTCTCCCGCGCGGCATTGAAGCTTGTTGCGGCGCTTGACCACTTCCAGCTCGATCCGGCTGGCCACGAATGCCTGGATATCGGCGCCTCGACGGGCGGCTTTACCGAAGTGCTGCTGATGCGCGGGGCAGAGCACGTGACGGCGATCGACGTCGGTCACGGGCAGATGCATCCCCGCCTCCTCGACCACCCGAGGGTGACGAACCTTGAGGGCGTCAATGCGCGCTACCTCACACCTGAGGACTATGATGAGCGCGAGATCACCTTCATCGTCTCGGATGTCTCCTTCATTTCCCTGAAGCTGGCGCTGGCACCGGCGCTTGAGCTCGCCGAACCGGGCGCGGTCTGCGTGCTGCTCGTCAAGCCGCAGTTCGAGGCAGGTCGCGATGCAATCAGCAAGGCCGGGCTTCTGAAGGAGCCGGAAACCGCGCCGGCAGTCGCCGCAGAACTGGAACGCTGGCTTGCGGAAGACATGGGCTGGGAAAGCCTTGGCCTGATCCCCTCCCCGATCACTGGCGGTGACGGGAACCAGGAATTCCTGCTTGCCGGCAGAAAACCGCAGGAGCAGGCATGAGCACGCTGACCGTTACCATCGACCGGCTGGGCTCCCAGGGCCATGGCATTGCCGAGGGCAGCAACGGGCCGATCTATGTGCCTTACGCGCTCCCCGGCGAGAGCGTTGCGATTGCGAGGAACGGCGGCCATGGCACGATCATGTCGATCACCCTGCCCTCGCCCGACCGGGTGAAGCCACCGTGCCGCCACTTCGGTCCGGACAGCGACGCCTGCGGCGGATGTGTGCTGCAGCATCTTGCGGATTCGCCCTACCACAGCTTCAAGCGGGACCTGGTGGTTCACGCCCTGCGGTCGAGAGGGCTGGAGCCTCCAGTGCGCGACCTCGTCATCTGTCGTCCCGGTGAACGGCGGCGGGTTGTGCTGTCGGCGCGCCAGACGGAAAAGGAATTCCTGCTCGGATACAACCGCGCCGAAACCAACCATATTTTCAACGTGGTTGAATGCCCGATCTCCTCGCCGGGGATCGTAGGCCAGCTTGATGCCATCCGTGCCATCGCGAAGTCGCTGGTGACCGGCAGCGAAATCATCCGCATCGCGGTGCTGGAAACGCTGGTCGGTCTTGATCTTGCCGTCGAGGGCCTGAAGCCACTTGGGGAGAAGCATCGCCGCAGCGTCACCGAAACGGTGCTGAGCCTGCGCGGTATTGCCCGCCTTTCGGTCAATGGCGAGATCCTGATCGAACCTCAGAAACCGAAGGTTGATTTCGGCGGTGTGACAGTCACCCCGCCGCCTGCTGGCTTCGTGCAGGCAACGAAACCAGCCGAAGAGGCCATGGCGGAACTGGTGCAGGCCCATGTCGGCAAGTCAAAGCGGGTCATCGACCTCTTCGCGGGCTCAGGTACGTTCTCGCTTCGGCTGGCGCGCCGCGCGAAGGTTCACGCTGTCGAAGGTGATGACAAGGCGATCCGGGCACTCGATACGGCTGCCCGCAACACACAGGGCCTGAAGCCTGTCACGGTGGAAAAGCGCGACCTCTTCCGCCGCCCGATGATGGTGTCGGAGCTCAAGAACTTCGATGCCGTGGTGTTCGATCCGCCGCGTGCCGGGGCGGAAGCCCAGATGCGCGAACTTGCCCGCTCCAGCGTGAAGACGGTCGCAGCCGTCAGCTGCAACCCGGTGACGCTGGCGCGCGACCTGAAGATCCTGGTCGATGGCGGATACCAGATCAAGGAGGTCACCCCGATCGACCAGTTCCTGTGGTCGCCGCATGTCGAGGCAGTCGCCCTTCTTGTGAGGTAACTAGCGGTCGAGGTTCAGGCGTCCGCTGCCCACCACGCCGGAGCAGCGGCACCGCTCGCCCACGCGACCCGGACGCGCGTCACAAACATAGGAACGCCGGCGGTCGGAGCTGTGCGGCGGCTCGACGACGCAGACATAGCGGTCGCGGCGAAAACGCTCGCGATCGCGATCCCTGATGCGGTCACGTTCCCTGACCCGATCCCTATCGCGCTCGCGGCCGATGGTGATTCCGTTCGGGCCGATCGTCACCGACGGCGCCTGCGCCAGCTCGACCTGCGCATTCCATACGCTCATGGGGGCGACGCCTTCGGCGGCTGCCGGAGTGATGCTCATGAGCGCCAGGACCAGGCCAGACAATAAACGGTTGGGCATTTCTCTTCTCCCAAGGTTGGAAGAAGAAGATCTAGCGTTTTCCGCGTCTAGAGGAAGATGCCCGCCGTCTTTGCTTTGGTGATGCTTAACGGCGAAGGAATGCTTCGAAGGCGGCGCGGGCTTCGGCACTCCGCAATTGAGCCGAGAAGTGCACCAGTTCTTCATCCATGCGCGTCAGGATTTCGTCCCGCGGACCCTTGACCAGGTCGCGCGCGATCTTCAGCGCCTGGGGTGGCTTTGCCGCAAGGCTCGCTGCCAGTGCAAGCGTGTGTGGCTCGACATCGTGAGGCTCGACGATCTTCCAGATCAAGCCTGCATCGAGCGCGGCCTGTGCGGAGAATGCCTCCCCGGAAACAAGCAGGGCAAAAGCGCGCTGGTGACCCATGATCTTCGGCACAAGCAGGCTGGAGGCCGCTTCAGGCACAAGGGCGAGGTCCACGAACGGTGTCTTGAACAGGCTGCGGCTCGAAGCAACCGTCATGTCGCAATGCAGGTGAATCGTCGTGCCAATGCCGATCGCCAGGCCATCGACGCCGGAGACCAGCGGCTTTTCCGCCTTTGCCAGCGCTTTGATGAATTTCGCGGCTTCCGGCGGCTCGGTGGAGCCCGACATGGCATAACTCAGGAAATCGGCCATGTCGTTCCCGGCCGAGAAACAGCCCTCGGTGCCGATGAAAGCCACGGCCCGTATTTCCGGCGTGGAATTGGCCTCGTCGAGTGCCGCTGTCATCCGGTCATACATGGCCGAGGTGATGGCGTTCTTTTTTTCCGGGCGGTTGAAGCGGATCACCATGACGCCTGGATGCGTCTCGGGACGGTCGACCAGGATGTGCGTATCGCTCACGGGAGGCTCCTTCAGGCGAGAACAGCGCGGGCAGCTTCGAGGCTCGGCGCGCCGGAGACAACGCGATCCTTGAGTGCCGAGGTTTCGGCGAGAAGGTTCTCCGCCATGAAGCGGCAGAGCGCGACGCGTTTGTCGGCGTTGCCGTCTTCCACTGGGGCAAGCGCACCCTTGGCAAGGTAGCAACCATTCAGCACGAGGCCGAAAAGACGCTGGTAAGGCGTGGCGCCTGCGAGCGCTTCCGCCACCCTGCCCTCGGCTTGCGCCTCGAGCAGCCAGGTAGTCGCCGTTTCCAGCGCCGCAAGGGCGGCCTTCAGCCGGTCGCCGGTTTCTCCGAAGGCGGCGTTGTTGGAAGCCGCAACGCGCTCAGCGATGTCGCGCAACTCGCCGATGAAACCGCGCACCTGCTCGCCGGAGGAGAGCGGCAGCTTGCGCACGACAAGGTCGATCGCCTGGATGCCGTTGGTGCCTTCGTAGATCGGTGCAATGCGGGCATCACGCAGGTAACGCGCCGCGCCCGTTTCCTCGATGAAGCCCATGCCGCCATGCACCTGGATGCCGAGCGACGCCACGTCGACGCCGACATCGGTGGCGAAGGCCTTGGCGATCGGCGTCAGCAAGGCAGCGCGTTCACTCCAGAAGCGGGCGTCGGTGCCTTCGGTGTGGTGCGACATGTCGATCGCATGGGCGCAGGCATAGCAGATCGCGCGCGCGCCTTGCGTCAACGCCTTCATGGTGACGAGCGTTCGGGCAATATCCGGATGATCGATGATCGGGCTCATGCCGGAGCCGGACCAGCCCGGCGCCTTGCCCTGTGTGCGCTCGTTGGCATAGGCGATGGCCTTCTGCGTTGCAGCCTCGGCGATCGCCACACCCTGCATGCCGACAGCGAGGCGCGCATTGTTCATCATCGTGAACATGCAGGCGAGTCCCTTGTTTTCCTCGCCAATGAGCCAGCCGATCGCGCCCTTCTCGGCGCCGAACTTTCCGTCGCCATAGATCATGGTGCAGGTCGGCGAGCCATGGATGCCAAGCTTGTGCTCGATGGAATGGCAATAGACGTCGTTGCGTTCGCCAAGCGAGCCGTCGTCGTTGACGAGGAACTTCGGCACCAGGAACAGCGAAATGCCGCGGGTGCCGGCCGGGGCATCGGGAAGCCGTGCCAGCACCAGGTGGATGATATTGTCAGCCGCGTCGTGCTCACCCCAGGTGATGAAGATCTTCTGGCCGAAGATGCGGTAGGTGCCGTCACCGTTGCGTTCTGCGCGCGTCTTCAGGACGCCGAGGTCGGAGCCGGCATGTGGCTCTGTGAGGTTCATGGTGCCGGTCCATTCGCCGGATACCATCTTGGCCAGATACTTGTCCTTCAGCGCGTCGCTGCCGTGCGCAACCAGCGCCTCGATCGCACCCATGGTGAGCGTCGGGGCAAGCGCGAAGGCCATGGAGGCAGAGTTCCACATCTCAAGCGCGGCGACGTTGAGCATATGCGGCAGGTTCTGGCCGCCGAAGGCTTCCGGTGCCGTAAGGCCGTTCCAGCCACCTTCGCGCCAGTGGCGGTAAAGCTCGGCCCAGCCGTCCGGCGTCTTCACCTCGCCGTCGGTGAGGCGCGCGCCCTGCCGATCGCCAATTTCGCCAAGCGGCGCCATCTCGTTACCGGCGAAGCGACCTGCTTCCTCCAGGATCACATCGAGGAGATCGCTACCGAGATCCCCCAGGCGCCCGCTTTCCACGGCTTCCGCCAGTCCCGCCACATGGTTGAGCGTGAATGCGATATCCTGAACCGGTGCCTTATACATATCGAAATCTCCTCGCCTGACGCGCCGCAGCCGATCCGCGGGACCGGCTTCTCCACCTGCTTTTTACGTAAACGTAAATACAGTTGTCAATCTCGTGCGTGAGGAGCGCCGGGCCGACTGGTGATGCGGCATCCACAACACGAAACGGCCAAGCGAAGGCCTGGCCGTTTGCAGATGGTTGCTGGACGTCTCGCGGGATCAGGCGACGATGGAAAGTTGCGCCTGCTCGCCCATCAGGCGATTGACCATGAAGTTCGAATACCATTCGACAAATTGCATGACGCCGCCTTCGTGGAGATCCGAATACGGGCCCGGCTCATAGGCCGGCGAACGGATACCGAAGGCGTTTTCCTCGACAATCTGGCGGTCCTGGTCGTTGGTCATGTTCCAGACATGCGTCAGTTCTTCGAGATTGTAGTCGACGCCCTCGACCGCATCCTTGTGGACCAGCCATTTGGTGGTGACGGCGGTTTCCTCCGGCCCAAGCGGCAGGACGCGGAAGGAGATCGCATGGTCGCCCAGCACATGGTTCCAGGTGGTCGGGTAATGGAAGAGCAGCATTGTGCCGATATGCGAGAGCGTCACATCATCCGACAGCGGGCGCGAGACGGCCGGCTTACCGGACATGGTGTAGCTTTCCGCCTCCTCGACAAGCGGCATGCGCGCGACGCGGAACTGCCCGCTTTCATGCATCTGGAAGGTGCTGGGCAGGCCCGCCGCTTCGCAACGCTTCCAGTGATCGGCAATCACCGGATCGTCCGCCGCGCCCTGAACGCCAGTCGCCGTTGGCGCTTCCGGATAGGTGCGGCAAAGCTCCGGATGGTTCGCGGCGCAATGGTAACATTCGCGGTTGTTTTCCCAGACGAGCTTCCAGTTGCCCTTTTCAATGATGGTCGACTGGTGGGCGACTTTCGCTTCGCTCAGGCGATGCGGCGCGAGATAGGGTTCGATCTGCGCCCGTACCGGCGCAAAGTCCGGCGCTTCATTGGCAAGGCAGATGAAGATATAGCCGCCGACGCTTTCGCAATGGACCCGCTTCATGCCGTATTGCGACTTGTCGAAGTCGCTGCCCATCTGGCGGCCGACGAGCAGCGAGCCGTCGAGTTCGTAGGTCCACTGATGGTAAGGGCAGACAAGCCGAACCGCCGAGCCGTGCTCCTTGGTGCAGACGCGGCTTCCGCGGTGCCGACAGGTGTTGTGCAGCGCGCGGATCTGCCCATCGCGACCGCGCACCACGACCACCGGATAATCGCCGATCTGCAGGGTGAAATAGCTGCCGTTCTTTGGCAGTTCGCAATCGTGGCCCACGAACAGCCAGTCGCGATACCAGAGCATTTCCATATCGAGCTTGAAATAGGCCGGGTCGGTATAGAACGGTTGCTCAAGGCTGAAGCCTTCGCGGCGGTTCTTGAGCTGCCGCATCACCTGACTGCGAAATTCCATCTTCCGGTTCCCAAAATGCGCGGCAAAGGGTCCGGGAAGACCGCGGCGTTCCGCCTGGCCTGCCTCGCCGAAAATCACCGCGACCGATAAATCCTGTTCCCCACCCGGCGCGGATATAACCACCCGATGGATCTGTCGCATAGGCGACAATGCGACATCGGACACTGCAATGACGACGGCGCGTTTTTGTCGTTGAAGGGGGCGTCTCCAGCCCCGCAAAAGGAAGGGGTGACAAGAAGGTCGCTACGGTTTCGATCGCAGCATGAACAGGAGCTATGTCGCCGTGCAGCCCAGCGCAAAGATCAGGTATTTCGATGCTCCTGCGCCTTCGGCTGCAAACCAGCCGGCGCCCAAACCTGCCAAGCATTCCGAGTTCCTGCGCACCGGCCGGATCTACCGGGCGCGCAGCACCTGGTCGCCGGAAGAGCGGCGTTACCTGACGCATGAGGAGGTCGCCGAACGCACCGGTCAGGTGCTGCAGGCTGCCGCCGAAAAGAGCCACGAGCGGATCAACGGCTTCCATCGCTCGATCCAGTTTCCCAAGATCATCTTCCACCGCACGCTGGATGAGCGGCCGCACCTCGGTTACTGCCATGTGACGGCGGCGCGGACGCTGCTCGCCCGCCTGCCGGTGAGCTGGTCCTTCTATATCGCCAACTTTTCCGGCCAGATTGGCGAAGACACGTTCTTCGAGCGGATCAGCCCCGCGAACGGCCGCATGTATTTCGCCGTGGCGCTCACCGGCGAGCCGGGCAAGCTGCAGATCAACCGCTCGATCCGCAAGAACGGTGTGCTGTTCCAGACCAGCGACCCCAAGGAAGCCGTCAAGAACGTGCTGATGCTGGGCACGTCGAGCGAAGAGCTTCGGGAAAAGATCAAAAAGCTTTGAAGCTGGCCCGGTCCGCGTTATTCACAGGCGGACATGACGGCAGACATCATCGACATCAGAACAGACCGCGACCACGGCATCCAGGCAGCCTGCCAGGTGCTGGGCGAAGGCCTACCCGTGGCAGTGCCGACCGAAACAGTCTACGGGCTTGCGGCTGACGCGACCAATCCGAGCGCAATCACACGCATCTACGAGACCAAGGGCCGGCCGCGCTTCAACCCGCTCATCTGCCACATGGCGGATCTCGCCATGGCCGAGCAATACGCCGTCTTTGATCCGATATCGCGAAAGCTGGCGGAGACCTTCTGGCCGGGACCGCTGACGCTCATCCTGCCGCTGAAGCCGGAGAGCGGCATCCATGCGCTGGCGACAGCGGGCCTCGACACGGTCGGCATCCGGGTGCCGAAGGGATTCGCTTCCGATCTCATTCGGGCCTTCGGAAAGCCGCTTGCGGCGCCAAGCGCCAACACCTCCGGCAAGATCAGCCCGACGCGTGCCCGGCATGTAGCGGATGATCTTGGGGAAAAGCTGAAGCTGGTGATTGATGGCGGCACCGCGCCGGTCGGCGTGGAATCGACCATCGTGCGGGTGGAAGGAGACACGATCCGATTGCTGCGGCCGGGCGGCATCGCGGCCGAGGAAATCGAGAAGGTTACAGGGACCGCTATCGAGCGGCCGAAGGGTGCTGCGGCGATCATCGAGGCGCCGGGCATGCTCGCCTCCCATTATGCTCCGGGCGCACAGGTCCGCCTGCAGGCGACCGAGGCCAAGGCCGGAGAAGCGCTGATCCAGTTCGGTCCCGAGGCCATTCGCAACTCAGACGAGGTCGCGGCGGTCTTCAACCTCAGCCCCTCCGGTGACCTCGCCGAGGCGGCGGCCAATCTTTTCGACATGCTGAAGCGCGCCGATGCGACCGGAGCGCGGGTCATCGCCGTGGCACCAATACCCAATCATGGCCTTGGCGAAGCCATCAACGACCGCCTTTCGCGTGCGGCCGCGCCGCGCGATACTTAGCCGACCCAAGGAGGAGCCTATGGACATTCCAGGACCGCGACCGGAGCTTCTCGATCGTTTCGCCGCCATTGTCGGCGCCAATCATGTGCTGCGCGACCCGAATGACCTTGCGCCGCATCTGGTGGAAGGGCGTGGGCTGTACCGCGGCGCCTCTCCAATGCTCCTGAAGCCCGGTTCAACCCAGGAGGTTTCAGCGATCCTCAAGCTCGCCAGTGAAACCGGCACGCCGATCGTGCCGCAGACCGGCAATACGGGGCTTGTGGGCGGCCAGACGCCGCGCGCCGAAGGCACCGACCTGATCCTTTCGCTGGAGCGGATGAACCGCATCCGTGATGTCGATCCGGTTGCCAATGTTCTGGTTGCGGATGGCGGCGCGATCCTGGCGGATGTCCAGAAGGCCGCAGAAGCCGTCGACCGCCTGTTTCCGCTGTCGCTCGGATCGGAAGGCTCCTGTCGGATCGGCGGCAACCTTTCCACCAATGCCGGCGGCACCGCCGTGCTCGCCTATGGCAACATGCGCCAGCTCTGCCTGGGGCTGGAGGTCGTGCTGCCGACCGGCGAAGTCTGGGACGGCCTGCGCCGGCTGAAGAAGGACAATACCGGTTATGACCTGCGCGATCTGTTCATCGGCGCGGAAGGTACGCTCGGCGTCATTACAGGCGCGGTTCTGAAGCTGTTCCCGCAGCCGCGCGGCCATCAGGTCGCCATGGCAGGCGTCAATTCGCCGGAGGATGCGTTGCGGCTGCTGGAGACCGCTTCCACCTTGTGCGGCACTTCCCTCACCGGCTTCGAGCTGATGCCACGCATCGGCATAGAGTTCTCGGTTCGACATACCGAAGGCGTGCGCGACCCGCTGTCTGATCCGCATCCGTGGTACGTGCTGATCGACATCTCGACATCGGACTCCGCCGAAACAGCGGAGCGCATGATCCAGACGCTGCTGGAGGCGGGCTTCGAAAGCGGGCTGATCCGCGACGCCGTGATTGCTTCCTCGGTCGCGCAGCAAAAGGCGCTCTGGCACATGCGCGAAAGCCTGTCGGATGCCCAGAAGCCGGAAGGCGGCTCTATCAAGCATGACGTTTCAGTGCCGGTTTCGAAGATCCCGGCTTTCATGGCGGAAGCGGACAAGGCCGTGCTCGAAGCGGTTCCGGGTGCGCGCATCTGCGCCTTCGGCCACCTGGGCGACGGTAACATCCACTACAACATCTCCCAACCGGTCGGCGCCGACAAGGCGGAGTTCCTCGCCAAGTGGCGGATGATCAACGACATCGTCCACCCAATCGTGCTGGCTGCCGGTGGCTCGATCTCGGCCGAACACGGGATCGGGCAGTTGAAGCGGGACGAACTCGCGCATATCCGCTCACCGATCGAGATGGACCTGATGCGGCGCATCAAGATGGCGTTCGACCCGGCCGGCATCATGAACCCCGGCAAGGTCGTCAGCGTCCCGTAACGGGACCCTCGGGCCCGGACGATGCGCTGATGGGCTAGCGCATCTTCAGCTGCGAAAGTGCCCAGAGCGTATCGGCGCTGATGCTGCCGCTCGTGCCGCCCAGGATGTCGACGGCACCGGAACTGATCACCTGGTTCTCGATGTCGTACATCATGGTGAAGCGCTGGACGAGCTTCTTGAGCTTCACCGGATCGCTCAGGTCTTCCAGATTGAGCTTGCTCTTGACGAGTTGTGCCTGCTTGTCGACATCCATGCTGCCCATTTCGGCAGGCATGCTGAAGGTGACGCGGAAGAACTCCAGCAGCGCCTCGTCGCCGAGGATGACGTAAGGGTCAGTGATGCTGTCGGCCATGCGCTCGAAATAAAGCGCCAGGCGCACGCCGGGGTTTTCCTCGCCCTGTTCAGTCTCCAGCAACTGCCGCACATACATGCTTTGCGTGGTGATGACCTCGCCGCCGTTCTGCACGATGCCGGCTGCCCGGCGATCGATCTCGCCGTCCGGCAGGAAGTTGAACGTGCCGACGAGCTGCGCAAAACGCTTGTCAGCCTGGATGTTGACGAAGCTCTTCGGATCGGAAAGGTCGGAATCGAAGGCCTTCTTCAGGAAATCGTCGGTGACGGTTTCCGGATCGATGCCCTTCGAAAACAGCAGGATGTCGAGTAGCTTGCGGTCCGCCAGAAGCTCCGATTTGTTCTCGATGCGCTGGATGGTGTCGGTGTAATACTTCGCTTCCGCCTGCGCCTTGGTCTTGGCCGCTTCGAGCTCATCCTTTTCGAGATAACGCGTCTTGCGCAGGATGTAATCCTTGGCGATGTTGGTGATGGTCGCGTTGGACTGCGCCATGACGGGCGTGGTTATCAAACCGTCCGGGGCGAAGTTGAACAGCTTCGCAAGCTTGACGAGGCGCGGATCCTTCAGCGTGTAGATGTAGCTCTTGGGGTCGGAAAGGTCGCTCTTCAGCGCGTTCCGAAGCTTCAGGTCGGAATAGGTTGAAAGCTCGATGCCGACGGCCTCCAGCGCAAAGTTGAGGCTGGTCCGGCCCGAGCCGAACAGATCATTGACCGACTTGAGCGCGGCCATGTCGAGCTTGTAGAACTGGATGCTCTTCTCGGTCGCCGCTTCCTGCTTGTCGTCCCAGCGGCTCATATAGCCGTCGCGGGTCGCCGAGGTCTGTGCTTCGGTCTGGGCGTTGCCGGCAGCGACGGTACCGTCCGCCTGGAAGTTGAAGGCGTTGTAGAGCGCGCGGTATTGCGGACGCGTTTCTTCATATTGCTCGACGATGCCGCCGTCGTTCGCCAGGATACGCTCGATCGTCGACGGGACGATATAACTTTCGTCGAGACCGTAGGCGACCTTCACATACTGCAGCAGCCGCGGGTCGTCCGTGATGTCGGAAGCCTTGGTGATGGTCGGGAGCTTCTTCTCGAAATACTCCTGATTATACATTGCCTCGGCACGGGTGGTGCGTGTCTGGGAGCTGAAATAGCCGCCAACCAGTTCGTCGATCTTGTCGTCNGTGATGAAGCCGCCGGGNGGNACNGAACCATCCGGGTTGAAGTTGAAGTCATTCGCCAGCACTTCCATGAACTGGAAGAACGGGATCTTGTCGACCGATGCNTTGATGATCTCCTGCAGCGCTTCGCGACGCGCTTCCGTCTGGTCGACCGGCACGAGGCGCGAGTTGAGCTCCGTCAGGCGCGTGTTGTAGCGGTCGAGTTCGGCCTGGTCGCTGAGGAGCCCGGCTTCGGTCGCGTCAAGGCTCGCCTGCAGCGCATCCAGTTCCTGCTGCAGCGCCGAGGTGTCGCCGGTGGCATTGTCGATCTCGTTCTGCTTGGCGGCGATCTGCCCCATCAGATCGGTGCGCGTCGTCTGCCCTGTCTGGATCGTATCCTGCAGGGCGGGAAGCGCTATGATGATTGTGGAGCGCTCGGCAAGCTCGCCATCCTCTGTGCGCGCCGCGCGGTAACCCGCAAGCTCGTTGCCATATGCCTGGTTGAAGAAGCTCGACGGATCGTTCGGATCGCTCACCATGGCGCCGCGGATGGCATCGCGGTTGTAATATTTTGCGTCATAATCGTAGGCGCGGAACAGGTAATCACGCAGCCGGTCGTTGGCGAGAAGCTCGTCGACGCTGTTGATATTGCCCAGCGTGCCGAGCATGACCTTGAAATAGCGGGTGTCCTCGGCCGTTGTATCGTTCAATGCTGCGACAGTTTCGTCGTAGGTCTCGAACAATTCGTCCATCTGACCGTTCGACTGGGCGGCTGCAGTACCGCCGGCTGCCCCAAAATTGAACGCCGCAGCGATGTTCTTGTACCGCTCGTCCGTCAGGCGGTTGGCGAACGAGTTCTCGTCGCTGAGGTCGCTTTCGAACACCTTCTTCATGAAGGCCTTGGCGTAGATCATCTCTTCCAGGCCGTGCGCCTTCATGGCGTAGGAATAAAGCCGGTAATCGCCCAGGAACTCGTCCAGGTTTTTCACCTTGCCGATATTCTCCTGGTAATACTTGGTATCGTTGGCCACCATCGTCTGGCCGGAGATGCGGCCGAGGCTCTTCTGGATATCCCGATTGACGAGATCGAAGGTGAGATAGGTCGATACCATGACGAGGCCCTGCGAGTCGGAATGATGCTGTGGCAAGCATTGCCGACCAGCCTTGCCCGGGGCTTTCAAGCCGGCGGCACCGCCTCAAGTCGATAATTAGACTGCATTTGCTGTACCTGATTTACTTTGGAGAAACCCAACTCCGATCGGTTTTGATAACCATCGACCGAGGCAAACTTTCCTTAACCGCGATTTTTAAGCAGTTTTGGAAGGGCGGCTCCTATGCTCCAGCCATCAGAGGACAAAAGTCCCGCACGAGATACCGGCAACGGCTCTCAGGTAAAACAAGGGTAGCATTGGATGAGCAATACCGTTCTGAAGCCCGTATGGGCAGGGTCGACATTGAGGCTCGATCCGTCTCGTTTCCCGCAGCAAATCACGTATGCGCTGCGCGAGACATCAGGAGATGTCACTATTACCATCGACGAGCGCGGCGCTGTGCTGCGCAAGATCCTTCCGACCAGCGGCCTGCCGCTGTCGTTCGCCCTTCCCGCTCGCGCCTTCAAGGGCGTTGCTGCGAGAGCCATTGATCACGGGGACGGCGAAGTCACCGTGACGCTTGAACTGCACCACGACGATCCGGATCTCTGCATCCCGCTTCTGGTGGCTCATGACCTTTGCGATATCGCAGCCGACTGGCGCAGTTGGTCGGATGCCTTCCGGATTCCGATGCTGATGGTGGAGGCCGACGGCGTTGCCCGGCCACTGGAAAACCATTTCGGAGACGTGCGCTCCACCCGCACCGCTCCGCGTCGCCGCCATTCCTACTTCGCGGCACGGCGGCCGCGCTTCCTCGTCCGTCGCACGACCGGCAATCTCGGCGTGACGATGCGGATCGAAGGCAAGGAAATCATTGCACGGCGCTAGGCTTTCTGTCCCTTTGTCCAGCGTGTAATGCAATGAAAAGCCCGACCGGCAGCGGTCGGGCTTTTTCGTTTCTAGAAGAGCAGCGAAACGGCAAGGCCCGCAAAGATGATGGCGCCCACCCGGCTGTTCGACCGGAACAGTTCGACGCACTGGTCGCCGTTGTCGATATCGAGCACTGTCACCTGCCAGGCAAACATGCCAGCGGCGATGAACAAGCCGAGATAGCCGAGGATGCCGATACCGGCGGCCGCGAAGGCGAAGAGGAGGAACAGCAATGTCAGGCCGTAAAGCCCGATCAGCCAGGCCTTCGTATCTTCGGCGAAGAGGCGTGCCGTGGAGCGGACGCCGATGAGTTCATCATCTTCCTTGTCCTGGTGCGCATAGATCGTGTCGTAGCCGATCGTCCAGGCGATGGCCGCAAGGTAGAGCCAGATGGCCGCCCAGGACAGGCTGCCGAAGACGCCCGCCCATCCCATCAACGCACCCCAGGAGAAAGCCAACCCAAGGAAGAACTGCGGCCAGTCGGTGAAGCGCTTGGCGAAAGGATAGACGGCAACGATCGCCAAGGAGACCATGCCGAGCGCGACCGCAAAGCTATTGAACTGCAGCAACACCAGCAAGCCGACGAGCGCCTGCAGCGCAATGAACACCTTCGCCTGGAAGCGCGTGGCGCGACCTGATGGCAGCGGCCGCGACCGCGTGCGCGCCACTTCCATGTCAATCTTGTGGTCAACGAGGTCATTATAGGTGCAGCCCGCGCCACGCATCGCGACAGCGCCTATGAAAAACAGCACCAGGTGCCAGATGAACTGACCCGGCGAAAACGCACCGAGATCCTTGGCCGCATTGGCGGCGAGTGCTGCGGACCAGAAGCACGGCCACATCAGCAATTGCCAGCCGATCGGACGGTCCCAGCGGGCGAGTTGCGCGTAAGGCCACAGGTTGCGCGGCAGCACCCTGTAGACCCAGTTGTTGGAAGGCGCGTCGGCAACGCGACCGGAAAGATGAATGTCGGACATAACCGGTTCTAGCGCCCGGTTTAACGCAGGGTCAAGCAGCCGCGCGGGCTGCCCGACGCTGCCTCCTCACACGGCGATCCTGTCGAGCGGGATGCGCTGCTGTTCGAACGCCTTGAGTTCTGCCTCGCGCTCATAGATGTAGTTGCGGTTATCCGGCACCGCTGTGCGCTTCTTGACGATCTGCATCTGGAAAATGAAGAACGCCTCGTGGGTGAACGCCATCTCGGAGCCGGCGAGATAGAACTCCCACATGCGCACGAACCGCTCGTCGTAGATCGCCGCGGCCTTTTCCTTGTTCGCCATGAAGCGCTCACGCCAATGGCGCAGCGTGTAGGCGTAGTGCATCGGCAGGATCTCGATGTCGGAGACGAGCAGCCCGGCCTTCTCGATCGCCGGCATGACTTCCGCAATCGACGGGATATAGCCACCAGGGAAGATATATTTCTCGATCCAGGGATTGTTGTAGATCGCCGGGTATGGCTGGCCGATCGAGTGCAGCACCATGACGCCATCATCGGCGAGCACGTCGTTCACCTTGTTGAAGAACTTGCGGTAGTTCAGTCGCCCGACATGCTCGAACATGCCGACCGAAACGATGCGGTCATACTTCGTCGTCTTCGGCAGGTAATAATAGTCCTGCAGCTCGAAACGAACGCTGTGGGCCAGTCCACGCTTGGCTGCCCGTTCGCGCGAGATCTTCAACTGCTCGGTCGACAGCGTGATGCCGGTGACGTCGACGCCGGAGGATTCCGANAGATACATCGCCATGCCGCCCCAGCCGGAGCCGATTTCCAGCGCCTTCTGGCCCGGTTCGGCCAGAAGCTTCGCCACGATGTGACGCTTCTTGGCGATCTGCGCTTCATCGAGCGAGATGCCTGGCGGGTTGAAATAAGCACAGGAATATTGCCAGTCCTCGTCGAGGAAGAGCGCGAACAGCTTTTCGTCGAGATCATAGTGATGGGCAACATTGCGCCGATTGTGGTTGATCGGCACGCGGTTGCGGAACTGGGAAACGATCATGCGCCTGATGCCGTTGAGCACCATGCTCAGCGTCAGGCCTTCTTCCAGCGTGTTGTCCTTGATGAGCGCGAGGAACTCGTAGACATCGCCTTCCTCGACCACGAGGCGCCCATCCATGTAAAGCTCGCCAAGCTGGAGTTGCGGATCTCGGACCAGCGCCCGTTCCGCAGCCTCGTCCGTGAACCTGATGGCGACCCGCCTGCCTCCACCATCCCCGTAGTGTTGCTCTCCACCCGAGCCGCGGACGGTCAAGCTGCCGGTCTTGATGATCTTGCTGAGAAGGGTGTGAAGGGACGAGGCCATAGACTCACCTCCGAAAGTACTAAGGTTGCCTTATCAATTTAACCTAGCGTGTTCCTGAAGACATGCAAGCACGTCCCCGCCCCGAAAATGACATAAAAAAGCAGGTCGTCAAACCCTTGGCCGACAACCTGCATCTTCTGGTAGATAATCGTAGAACGTGTGGTGAAATCAGCGCCGCTTTAAAGCTTCCGCGAGTGCTGCACCGAAAGCGCCCTGCGAGGCCGGTTTCTCCGTCTTCATGAATTTCTTGTTCGCCGGGGCGCCACGATCGCCCATCCGCGGCGGTGGCGCCTCGCCACCATCCTTGCGCATCGTCAGGCCGATTCGCTTGCGCTTCACGTCGACCTCGACAACGCGAACCTTCACGACATCGCCTGCCTTCACCACTTCATGCGGGTCCTTGATGAAGCGGTCAGCAAGCTGCGAGACATGGACGAGACCGTCCTGGTGCACGCCGATATCAACGAAGGCGCCGAAGGCGGCGACATTGGTGACGGTGCCTTCCAGCATCATTCCGGGCTTCAGATCCTGGATCTCGTTGACGCCTTCCGCGAAGGTTGCGGTCTTGAAGCTCGGACGCGGGTCGCGTCCCGGCTTTTCAAGCTCAGCGATGATGTCCTTGACCGTCGGAAGGCCGAAGCGCTCGTCGATGAACTTGCGCGGATCAAGCGCCTTCAAGGTTGCGCTGTCGCCCATCAGCGAGCGAAGGTCGCGACCGCAGGCAGCGACGATCTTCTTTGCAACATCGTAAGCCTCGGGGTGCACAGCCGAGGCGTCGAGCGGCTCCTTGCCGTTCGGGATGCGCAGGAAGCCAGCGGCCTGTTCGAAGGTGCGGTTGCCGAGACGAGCAACCTTGAGCAGATCGCGGCGGCTGGAGAAGGCGCCGTTCTGGTCGCGATGGGCAACGATCGCTTCGGCGATCGAGCGGCTGAGACCGGAGACGCGTGCCAGAAGCGGCGCAGAGGCCATGTTGACGTCGACGCCGACGGCATTCACCGCATCTTCGACCACGGCATCGAGCGAGCGGGACAATTTTCCCTGGTCCACGTCATGCTGGTATTGACCCACGCCAATCGATTTCGGCTCGATCTTGACGAGCTCCGCCAGCGGATCCTGCAGGCGGCGCGCGATGGAGACGGCACCACGCAAAGATACATCGAGCTGCGGAAACTCTGCCGCAGCCGTCTCGGAAGCCGAATACACCGAGGCGCCCGCTTCAGAGACGATCACCTTGGTGGGCTTCTGGCCCGGCAGCGCCGCCAGCATGTCCGCCACCAGCTTCTCCGTCTCACGGCTGCCGGTGCCGTTGCCGATCGCGATCAGCTCGACATTGTGCTTGCGGATGAGCGCAGCAAGTTCTGCCTGGGTGCCGCGCACATCGTTCTTAGGCGGGAACGGATAAACGGTGGTGGTTTCGAGGAGCTTGCCCGTTGCATCCACCACGGCGACCTTGACGCCGGTACGGATGCCGGGATCAAGCCCCATGGTCGGGCGCGAGCCGGCGGGTGCGGCAAGCAGCAGGTCCTTAAGGTTTCGCGCGAAAACGTGGATCGCTTCCTCTTCGGCCCGTTCGCGGAGTTCGCGCATCAAATCGAGCGACAGGGAGACCGAGAGCTTCACACGCCAGGTCCAGCCGGCGACGTCCATCAGCCAGCGATCTGCCGCACCGCGATCGCGGATGTCGAAGGCAGCGGCGATGATCCGCTGGGCGGGCTTCACCGGCGATGGATCGTCGGCATCCACCTCGATCGTCAGGGTGAGAACTTCCTCATTCCAGCCTCGCAGCATCGCCAGCGCGCGGTGCCCCGGCGCCGTGGCCCAGCGCTCCGAGTGATCGAAGTAATCGGCGAACTTGGCGCCCTGCTCCTGCTTGCCGTCGACCACCTTGGCGCGCAGCATCGCGCCATTGCGCATGTGCTGGCGCAGCTTGCCAAGCAGATCGGCATTTTCGGAAATGGTTTCGGCGACGATGTCACGCGCGCCTTCAAGCGCCGCCTTAACGTCGGCAACTTCACCCGTGACATAGGGCGCCGCAAGCAGGGCCGGATCGGCCGTGCGATCTGCCCAGAGCGCTTCGGCCAGCGGCCCCAGCCCACGCTCGCGAGCGATTTCCGCACGCGTCCGGCGCTTGGGCTTGTAGGGAAGGTAAAGGTCTTCGAGTTCCGCCTTGGTGGTCGCCTTGCCGATCTTGGCGGCCAGTTCGTCGGTCATCTTGCCCTGGCTGTTGATGGAATCGACGATCGAGGCGCGACGCGCTTCCAGTTCGCGCAGGTAAACCAGCCGCTCGGACAGCGTGCGCAGCTGCGTGTCGTCTAGGCCACCGGTGACTTCCTTACGATAACGGGCGATGAAGGGTACGGTGGCGCCTTCGTCGATCAGCCCGATCGCAGCAGCCGCCTGTTCGGGACGGGCATTGATTTCGGCAGCGATCGCGGTGGCGAGAAATCGGTTATCGGCGGCCATGCGTATCCTCGTTCAATTTGGAGGCGCGACCATAGTCAAACTTTGCGGCAAGGCAACGCTTCAAGAGTGCGATTCCACAGGCTGGCAACTTGACCTTTGCCTCCCCTCCCCTTAACCGCCGAGGACGGCAGCGAAAGGGTGCAACATGAAGCTTCTCTTGATTGGTTCGGGTGGACGAGAACACGCGCTGGCATGGAAGCTGGCCCAGTCGCCAAAGCTCAGCAAGCTTTATGCCGCACCGGGCAATCCCGGCATCGCCGACCATGCAGAACTCGTTGCGCTCGACGTCGAGAACCATGACGCGGTGCTGACGTTTTGCCGCGAGACCGGGATCAATCTCGTCGTGGTTGGTCCCGAGGCGCCGCTGGTCGCAGGCTTGGCCGATGTGCTTCGCGCGACCGGCATCAATGTCTTCGGCCCTTCCGCGGCAGCTGCCCAGCTCGAGGGCTCGAAGGGCTTCACCAAGGATCTTTGCGCCCGCTACAACATCCCGACCGGTGCCTACCGCCGCTTTACCGAGGCCGCCGCCGCCAAGGCTTATGTCGAGGAGCAAGGTGCCCCAATAGTGGTCAAGGCCGATGGCCTGGCGGCTGGCAAGGGCGTCACCGTTGCGATGACTATCGAAGAAGCGCTTGCCGCCATCGATGACTGCTTCGACGGCGCCTTCGGCAGCGCCGGCGCAGAAGTCGTGGTCGAAGCCTATCTCGACGGCGAAGAGGCGAGCTTCTTCTGCCTGTCGGACGGCAAGACGGCGCTCGCGCTTGCGACCGCGCAGGACCACAAACGTGTTGGAGACGGTGACACAGGCCCAAATACCGGCGGCATGGGCGCCTATTCCCCCGCCCCGGTGATGACCGACGAAATGGTGGCGCGCACGATGACCGAGATCATCGAGCCGACGATCCGCGGCATGGCGGAAAGCGGTTATCCGTTCACTGGCGTCTTCTTTGCCGGGCTGATGATCACCGCCAAGGGCCCGGAACTCATCGAATACAATGTCCGCTTCGGAGATCCGGAATGCCAGGTGCTGATGATGCGGCTGAAAAGCGACCTGCTTGGCCTGCTCTACGCGGCCGCGACCGGAACGCTCGACCAGGTGCAGGCCGAATGGCACGATGACGTGGCGCTGACGGTCGTCATGGCATCGAAGGGTTATCCCGGTTCCTATGACAAGAACACACCGATCGCGCATCTGCCCGCAGGCTGCGATGGCGCCAAGATCTTCCATGCCGGCACGGCCTTGCAGGGGGACGAACTGGTGGCAACCGGTGGGCGCGTGTTGAACGTCACCGCGACGGGCAAGACCGTTGGCGAGGCACAGGCGCGAGCCTATGCGCTCCTCGACCAGGTGAAGTGGGACAACGGCTTCTGCCGGCGCGATATCGGCTGGCGAGCGATTTCGCGCGAAGGCCGCTAACGACGCAGTTCATTCAAAATTTACTGTTTTTCCTGACGGGATCGAAAGGAAACCCTGCTTAGCTCCGCAAAGGGCTTAATGGGGATTTCGTCATGCGTATCGTCCTGGCTATGGCAATGGTTTTATCCGGCGGCACAGCGCTCGCTTCGTCGATCACCAGTGTCGGCGGCGCGCCGTCGTCTGCGACGAGCATCGTCGTCAAGGCCTGCGCGCATTGCGTCGCCGAGCCTGCGAAGGCAGACTCTGGCAGCTACGTCGTGCCCGAACTTGCGACCGGTACCCAGAAGATTGAAGTGATCGAGATGCACGGCGAAAAGAGGCTTGTGCGGACGGAGGCCTGGTTCGGCGGCTCGCCGGTGGTCTATGTCAGCAAGGTCCCGGGCTGGATGCAGGACAGTGCGGTTGCCGAAACCGGTCCTGACCAGCCTGTCCCAGCCGAAGCACAGTCTGCGACCGCTGTGCCAACGAAAGACGGCATCGACGAAGACGCCACGACCAGCGCCGTTGAATCCGCGGCTGTTCCCCAGGCTATACTGCTGGGCGACGTAGAACTGCGGGTAAACTAACAACACCAGCAAACACAGTCGAAAGTCGCATGGGCCAGCGCTGCGGCTGCGGCCTATTTCAGCATATCATTAAATCTTTATTCAAGTTGAGCTTTCATTGTTGTTGCAGTGCAATGCAGCACCTTGTCGCGCAGGAAGCGCTCTCGCCTCTTCGTCTTCGGCGTGCGCCGAAGTTCCTGTCCTTGAAAGTTCCCAACATGAAGAATTTGAAGATATCACACCAGCTGATATTTCTGACGATCGCGCTGGTGCTCGCGTTTGCGGTCGCGTCGTTCTTCCAGATCCGCTCCTCCATCAACACGATGTTTGACGAGCGCTACGGCATGCTGCGCACACAGGTCGAATCCGCGGTCTCTATCCTTGAAGGCTTCCACAAGAAGCAGCTATCGGGCGAACTGACCGAGAAGGAAGCCAAGGCCCAGGCCTATGCAGCGCTTTCGAGCGTGCGTTTCGAGCCGGACGGCTACCTCTATGGATATGACTACAACCATGTCCAGGTTTTCCACGGGATCAAGGACGATAGCGGCAAGAGCTTCAAGGACGTCCAGGACAAGACCGGCAAGTACCTTGTCCGCGATGTCGTCGAGCAGGCCCGCAACGGCAAGGGTCGCGCCGACTTCTACTGGACGAAGCCCGGACAGCCGGCTGATGCCACATTCCTCAAGGGTGGCTATTCGAAGGCCTTTGAGCCGTGGCAGGTGGCGGTCGGAACCGGCGTCTACCTCGATGACCTGCAGGCGCAGGCACGCGCCGCGATCTGGCGGGCAGTGTCTTCCGGCGCTGCCATCACGCTGATCGGCATCGCGTTTGCGCTACTCCTGATCCGCAACATCACCAAGCCGCTTGCCGCCGTTCACAAGGCGCTGGAAGCGGTGGCCGATGAAGACGTCGACACAGCGATCCCGCATACCGAGATGCGCAACGAAGTGGGCATGATGGCGAAGGCCACGAAGGCGCTGCAGGAGAAGGTGCGCGAGCGGCACGCGATGGCCGAACGCGAGGAAAGCCAGAAGCGGGAGCTCGATCGGGAGCGCCAGCAGAACGCCGACCTGCAACAGAAGGACGCAGCAGCGCAGGCGCGCGTTGTCGCCACCATTGGCGAAGCGCTCGAAGCGCTTGCGACCGGCGACCTCACCGTTCGCTGCAGCGATCTTGGCCCACGCTACGAGACCTTGCGCCACAACTTCAACGACGCGCTGGCGCAGCTGGAAGCAGCCATGGCCAAGGTCAATGCCAAGGGCATCGACATCGGTGGCTCCAAGGAAGAGATTCGCCGCGCCTCCAACGAGCTGTCGCAGCGCACCGAACGCCAGGCGGCAAATCTTGAAGAAACCTCTGCGGCGCTCGACGAACTGGCGGTCACCGTGCGCCAGACGGCCGAAGGCGCCCATGAGGCTTCGCAGCGCGTGACATCGGTCAGTTCTGAGGCGAGCCGTTCGGATCTCATCGTCGCACAGGCCATCGAGGCGATGGGCGGTATCGAGCAGTCGTCCGGCGAGATCTCCAAGATCATCGGCGTGATCGACGACATCGCCTTCCAGACCAACCTCCTCGCGCTCAACGCCGGCGTGGAAGCCGCGCGTGCAGGTGACTCCGGCAAGGGTTTTGCAGTCGTTGCCCAGGAAGTGCGCGAACTGGCACAGCGTTCGGCCGCGGCGGCCAAGGAGATCAAGGACCAGATCTCACGCTCGTCGGGCCAGGTGCAGAACGGCGTTCGCCTGGTGGGTGAAGCCGGGGAAGCGCTGAAGCGGATTTCCGACCAGGTGAAGGTGGCCAGCCAGATCGTCGGCAAGATCGCCCACTCCGCTTCCGAGCAGGATACGACCCTGCGGTCGATCTCGTCTTCGCTTAACCAACTCGACGCCGCCACCCAGCACAATGCTGCGATGGCCGAAGAGACCACGGCTTCCGCCGAGGCGCTGGCAACCGACACGGACGAGTTGCTGAACCTGATCCGCGGCTTCCGCATCGGCCAGGTCGAAAGCGCCTCGAGCAGCCTGCACCAGATGGCCTACCAGATGCGCAAGGCGAGCTAACCAGGCAGAACAGGATGATCGTTGAGAGCCGCCGGGTGATAAGCCCGGCGGTTTTCTTTTACCCGGAGATCTTCGAGAAGTCGGCAACCGTGGCGGTTGCTTCGCGGATGGCCTTCAAGAGCGCCAGGCGATTGGCCCGCACGACCACGTCCTCGTCGACAACCAGGACATCCTCGAAGAAGCGGTCGACCGGTGCGCGAAGCTTGGAGAGGGCTTCCATGGCTGAGCGGAAATCTTCCTTGGCGATCGCTTCGGAGGCTTCCCTGGACGCCGTCTGGACGGCCGCCCAAAGCGCCTTTTCTGCGTCGAGCTTCAGAAGCTCGTCCGCCACGCCATCGGCAACCACGGTGCCCTTTTTCTCCTCTGCGGCGAGAAGCTGCACGGCACGCTTGGTGCCGGCAAGCAGGTTCTTACCGTCTTCAGAGGTGATGAAGGCCGTCAGCGCTTCCACGCGGCGAGCAACCATCAACAGATCGTCGGCTTCCGGGGTCAGCACGGCATCGATCAGGTCGTGACGGGCGCCCATGTCGCGCAGATAAACCTTGAGGCGATCATGGAAGAAGGACAGGAGGTCGGCCACGACATCCGCATGCCCGCCAACAACCGGGAAGGTCTCATTGATATAGCTGTTGTCTTCGACGGCGCTGCCGCCTTCCGATGCTTCGACGGTTGGGGCACCACTGCGGCCAGGCAAGGCCTTTTCGAAGACTTCGAGGAGGTTCAGGCGAAGCTTACGCTCCAGCAGGATACGCACGATACCTAACGCTGCACGGCGCAGCGCAAACGGGTCCTTCGAACCAGTCGGCTTCTCGTCGATCGCCCAGAAGCCGACGAGCGTGTCGAGCTTGTCGGCGAGCGCCACCGTTAGGCCAACCTTGTCTTCCGGCAGGCGATCGGAGGGGCCGTTCGGCTTCCAGTGATCTTCTATGGCAGCGGCGACGGACGCATCCTCGCCCTGCAGCAGCGCATAACGACGACCCATCAGGCCCTGCAGTTCCGGGAACTCGCCGACAGCCTCGGTGCGCAGGTCCGCCTTGGCAAGCACGGCAGCGCGGTCAACCAGCGCGGGATCGGCACCGACGATCGGCGCAAGGTAGCCGGCAAGCTTGCGGATGCGGGCAACCCGCTGGCCCTGGCTTCCGAGCTTTGCGTGGAAGGTAACGTTCAGCGCATCAAGCTTCGCCATGCGCTGGTCGAGCGGCTTTGCGAGATCGAGGTCGAACTTTTCGGCCGAGGCGCGCAGCGTCTCGAGGTCCGGAAGATCGCCCTGGTCGCGGGTCCAGAAATGCTTGGCGTCCGACAGGCGCGCGCGCACGACCTTGCCGTTACCGTGCATGATTTCCTTGCCGCCATCCTTCGCCTCGATGTTCGACACCAGGATGAAGTGGTTGGAAAGGCCCTCGCCAGACTGCGGCCGGGTGACGAAGCACTTCTGGTTCGTCTTGATGGTGAGGCGGATGATCTCGGAGGGGATTTCCAGATATTCCCGCTCGAACTCACCCATCAGCACATGCGGCCATTCGACGAGGCCGGACACCTCTTCCAGAAGACCTTCGTCCTCGACAAGCTCCAGACCGTTTGCGAAGGCGAGATCGCGAGCGTCGTGAAGGATCACGTCCTTGCGGCGCTCGGCATCGAGCATGACCTTCGCCTTCTCAAGGCTCGCCACATAGTCATCGAAGCGGCGCACGGTGATCAGCTCCGGTGCGTGGAAGCGGTGGCCATAGGTCACGTTGCCGGCGGTCAGGCCATCAATTTCGAAGGGGATGACCTGCGTTTCGTCGTGCTCCGGTCCGAAGACGCAGACAATCGACTGCAGCGGGCGTACCCAGCGCATGCTTTCCGATCCCTTGCCCTCGACGCCCGCAAAACGCGCGCCCTTCGGCATGGAAGCCGCGCCCCAGCGCATCGACTTCGGCCAGGGGAAGGTGCGGATGATGCCGGGCATGACATCGGCGATGATCTCTTCGGCGGCGCGGCCGGGACGCGAGATGACGGCGACATAGAAGTCACCCTTCTTCGGGTCGCTAACGACCTGCGCCTCGGAAACAGATGAAAGGCCTGCCTTGCGCAGGAAGCCCTGCACCGCCTGCTCCGGCGCCTTTGTCGACGGGCCCTTGATTTCTTCGCGCTGGTCGGCCGAACGGGCGGTGAGCCCCCGGATATCAAGCGTCAGGCGGCGCGGCGTCCAGTATTCTCGCGCGCCTTCATAAGTCAGCCCCGCATCCACCAGCGCATCGGTCACAAGCTTTTTCAGATCTCCCGCCGCCTTGCGCTGCATGCGCGCGGGGATTTCTTCGGAGCGAAGTTCAAGAAGCAAGTCGGGCATGATGTAGGTCTTTGCGCTCAGAGTGACGTCGCGGCGGACTTAGCAAGCCTGTCACCAAAAGTCACCAATGGATTGGCGAAAGTGGCTACCAGCCGCCACCGCCACCGCCGCCGCCGCCGCCGCCCGAGAAGCCGCCGGAGAAACCGGAGGAGGACGACGAGGAGCTCGATTCCGGCGCCGGGATGGTCGAGGCGATTGTGGACGCCATGGAAGACGAGAAGCCGCCAATCCGATCGCCGAGGCTGCCGTGAGAGGAGCCACTGTACCAGCCGGGCTGGTAGGAGGCCGCAGCGGCGCCGGCGGCAGCGGATGCGAGCCAGGTCTCGAAGGTATCGCTCCACGGCTTTTCAACGCCCAGCGCCACCGCATAAGGCAGCAGTGTCTCGTAATGCTGCGGCGACATGGTCGGTGCACCGGCCATGTTCATGCGGTCCTTTTCAGCGAGCGTCAGATAGATGCGCAAGCCTTCGATGCCATCCATCAGCTTGCGACCCAGGGGCGTCGGCGCGCCCATCAGGAAAAAGAAGATGACGTTGGTCAGCACGATGCCGCCAACCGCAACCAGGATCGGCCAGTGATCGGGACCTGCAAGATCGGATATTGCGACAAGGATCGAGGAGGCAATCGAAAGCCCGACAAAACCAAAGAAACCGAAGATGACGACCGTGAAGATCTTCGCCGCGAGGCTGCGCTTGCGCTTCAGATTTTTCCCGAAGGACACCGCGATCGTGCCGAACATGACCGCAAAGATCGCAGGTACGACTAGAAGCACGATCAGTTCCTCATCAAGGTCGCCGAAGACGACGAGCGCGAAGATGGCAAGCAGCGTGAGGGCCACGCCACCTGCGATATAACCCTGGTTGCCGAGGTAATATTTGCCGCGATGCTCGCGCTCGATCGCCTGGCGGAACTTCTTGCCAACGGATTCGACCGTAGGACCGTTTTCCTTGTTGATCGTCAGGCTTTGCCCGTTTTCGTCCAGCGCGGAAAGAAGGGCGGCCTGGCCGACCGGCAGCCCCTTCGTGGACGCCTTGTTGGTGCGGGTGATGACGATGCTGTTCTTGAGATCGGACAGGGTGACAAAGCCCTTGACCGCAAGATCGAGCGCACTGGCGGAAAAGGCCGTCCAGCCGCTTTCGGAAAAACCCTTGTTGTCGACATAGTTCACCAGCGCAGGAGACAGGCCGTCGGGCGCATCCCAGCGCGGCACGACGACGCCGCGTGGAGGATCGCGACCGACGCGTCTCCAGACAAAGAGGTAATAGAGGAATACGGCGACCAGTCCGCCAATGCTGAGGATGCTGCCGGCATTGTCGCGCCACCACCATGCGCTTTCCTGGCTTTCGCTGGGTTCGGCAACGATGCCCTTGGGGAAGCCCGCAACAATGGTCAGACCTTCCTCAACACCGAGCGGGCGCGTGGTGGCGAAGACAGCCTGGTTGCCGCTCGCGCGCGCGGTGGCGTTGCGGGCGCTTGACCCCTGGGCACCTGTATAGGCCTCGACATCCGTAACGCGACCGCTCGGCAATGTTACCCGCGCCGAGGCTTTCGCAATGCGGAACTGCCAGAAATTTCCCGTGGCGTTCCAATAGAGTTCGTCGTGATCGTCAAAGAAGCGGATCTGGCGGTCGGTCGTGTAGGTGAAGACATAGGTGTGCTCGCCACGGCTCAACACCGTGTCCTCGGAGCCTGCGTAGATCCGGATGCCGCCGGAGATCGTTTCGGTGTGGAACGGCTCGTCCTCGCCATCGCGGGTGACGGATTCCATCTCGAAGCCGACCTTCAGCTTGCGCCCCTCGGCATCCAGCATGGTGAGCGGGAAATCACGGAAGATCCCGCGCCGGATGCGGTTTCCCTCCGCATTGACCGTGATGGTCTCGGTCACCGTCAGGTCGCCGTTCTCGGCAATCACGATGTCGGAATGGTAGGCGCGGATGAATTCTTCGGCACGCGCCGGTACTGCTACGAGCGCGAGACTGAACGCCAACCAGACAACCGAAAACCACCGCATTGCCAACCTTCCAGTACGGCTTCTGCCGCTGCGTTTATTGGATATCCGTGTAAGACACGCCGAGCGAGGAAAGGACGTCCCAATAGCTCGGGAAGGTCTTTGCCACGCAATCCGGATCCAGGATCGTGATGCCGCCGATCTTGAGGCCTGCCAGGGCAAAGCTCATGGCGATCCGGTGATCGGCAAAGGTATCGATCGCGGCGGGCAGCACCTGTCCGGCAAGGGCGGGGTCCGAGAACACGAGGAGATCATCGCCCTCCTCCCGCGCCAGCCCATCGCGGATGGCGTTCAACCCCAGCGAAAGTGCGCGGATGCGATCGCATTCTTTGACGCGGAGATTGGCAATGCCAACGAAGCGCACCGGCTGCTCGTTGAAGGCTGCTAGCACGGCAAGGGTCGGCACGGCATCCTGCATCTGCGAGCCGTCGATCTCCGCCGGCATATGCGGGAATTGGCGGATGATGTCGTATGCCTTCGCGTCCGGCTGGGTGAATTCCTCGTTGGCAACGCCGAGGTCGATCTTGCCGCCGGTGAGCACTTCCGCTGCCCAGAGATAGGTTGCGGCCGAGGCATCCGGCTCGACGATGAAATCCGCTGCGCGATAGCCCGTCGGCTGGATGCGCCAGGACGATGGCGACGTCTGCTCCGCTTCAGCCCCAAACGCGCGCATCGCCGCGAGAGTCAGGTCGATGTAACCGCGTGCGCCGATATCGGCACCGGCAAGTTCGATGGTGAAGGGCGCCGAACTGCAGGCAGCCGCCATCTGTAGCGCCGAGACATATTGGCTTGAAAGCCCGCCATCGATGACGACCTTGTCGCCTCCGAAGGCGCCTGTCGCGTCGATCGTCACCGGAGGGCAGCCCGTCGGCGCCTCGGCCTTGACACCGAGCGACTGGAGCGCGTCGACCAGCGGCTTGATCGGGCGCTTGCGCATATGCTCATCGCCATCAACGACATAACGGCCGTTGCCAAGCGCCAGTGCGGCGGTGAGGAAGCGGGTCGCGGTTCCGGCATTGCCAAGGAAAAGCGGCGCGGCCGGCGGCTCGAGTTTGCCGGTGCTCGTCACCACAAAACTCGTGGCATCCGGTTCATCCACCACGACGCCCATTGCGCGAAGGGCATCGGCCATGTAGCGCGTGTCATCGCTTTTCAGCGCGCCCGTCAGCCGGCTCGTCCCCTTCGCAAGCCCCGCCAGAAGCAGCGCGCGATTGGTGATGGACTTCGAGCCCGGCGGAATGGCGCGGCCGATCAACGGCTTGCCCGGTGGTACGACGGTGAGTTTGGCTCTGCCCATGATGCTTGCTTCTTCTGCCACTGACGGCGCGCTCCAGCCGGGCCGGAGGCACCTAATTCCCTTCCTCGCCGCTCTTAGACGGTGGCGAGGCAAAGGCCAATGCGTGACCTAGAACTTGACGCTCGGAACGGCGCGGTCCGCTTCGTTGGTGATCTCGAAATATTCTTTCTTCGAGAACCCGAACTGGCCGGCGATGAGGTTGTTGGGAAAGCTCTCGACCCTGACGTTCAGGTCGCGCGCGGCGCCATTGTAATAACGGCGCGACATCTGGATCTCGTTTTCCAGGTTTTCGAGCGAGGCCTGAAGCTCCGCGAAATTCTGGTTTGCCTTGAGGTCCGGGTAGGCTTCCGCCAGTGCAAAAAGCTTGCCGAGCGCCTGGCCGAGCAGGCCTTCAGCCTGGGCACGACCGGCAACATCGCCCGTCGGTACCGCCTGCGCCTGATTGCGCAGCCGAACGACCTCTTCAAACGTGCTCTTTTCGTGGGAGGCGTAGCCCTTCACCGTCTCGATCAGGTTCGGGATCAGGTCGGCACGGCGCTTCAGCTGCACGTCAATGCCTGACCAGGCTTCCTCCGCCATCTGGCGAGCCTTGACCAGGCCGTTATAGATCATAACGACATACAGCGCGACGGCGACAAGAATGCCGATCAAGATATACATGCGCGATTCCCCCAGATATGCGCCCCATTCCGCGCGGAAACTAGCCACACTTTCGCAAGGCGGTCAAACAACGCGAAGTTGGTAAAGCCAGGCCTCCTCAGGCGGCCTGGCCGAAGTTCGCCCCGCCTGCATCGGTGAGCAGGAAGGCCTCGCCGCAAGCCTTGGCAAGCGTGCGCACGCGCAGGATATAGCTCTGGCGTTCCGTGACCGAAATAACGCCGCGGGCATCCAGCAGGTTGAAGACGTGGCTTGCCTTGATGCACTGGTCATAGGCCGGGAAGACACATTTGTGCAGCATCTGATTGGCGCTGGAGCCGGGTGCGCCGGCGGCGAGCAGCGCCTGGCACTCCTTCTCGGCATCCTCGAAATGACGATGCAGCATGGCAGTATCGGCATATTCGAAATTGTGCCGTGAATATTCCTGCTCGGCCTGCAGGAAGACATCGCCGTAGGAGATCTTCTCTTCGCCTTCGCGGCCGTTGAAGTTCAGGTCGTAGACGTTGTCGACGCCCTGGACATACATGGCAAGGCGTTCCAGACCGTAGGTCAGTTCGCCAGCAACCGGCGAACACTCGATGCCGCAGACCTGCTGGAAATAAGTGAACTGCGACACTTCCATACCGTCGCACCAGCACTCCCAGCCAAGGCCCCAGGCGCCGAGCGTCGGGCTTTCCCAGTCGTCCTCGACGAAACGCACGTCATGCAGGAGCGGATCAAGCCCGATTGCCGCGAGCGAACCGAGATAGAGTTCCTGCAGGTTCGGCGGGTTCGGCTTCAGGATGACCTGGTACTGGTAATAGTGCTGCAGGCGGTTCGGGTTTTCGCCATAACGGCCGTCCGACGGGCGACGCGACGGCTGCACGTAGGCAGCCTTCCACGGCTTGGGGCCCAGCGCGCGCAGCGTGGTTGCCGGATGGAACGTGCCGGCACCGACTTCCATGTCGTAGGGCTGCAGCACCGCGCATCCCTTGTCCGCCCAATAGTTATGGAGAGCGAGGATCAGACCCTGGAAGGAACGGGTCGGCGACATGTGATCGGGTACTACTGTCATGGCAATATCTTCAGTTGAAGGATGCGGACGAGTGCCACGCTCCATGCCACCGGTCAAGGTTTAAAGCCTGTCCGGCTTAATCCTCTTCCTTCTTCACCCGGTACTCGCCGGTGACGGGATCCTTTTCCAGCGTGCCCATGGCGCCGGTGCGACGTTCGGTTTCCTCGCGGCGGGAACGGGACGCCAGCCGCTCGGCATCCCTGATGAACTTCTTGTAGAGCAGCCATCCTCCGCCGATGAGGATGATCATGAAAATTAGTTGTGCCATTTCCCCTTGAAGTCCCCTGCCGCCTTAGAGCCCGTATCGGCTCCACAATGCCTTTTCTTCGAGGCTTGCGGCAAGCCCGGAAGCAGCACCTGCGGCCAATTGCGCTGGGTCTGCGTCACCAAGGACGACGCCCGGCACCCGACGCCCGAAGATCGTGCGGGCGCTGCCGATCAATTCCAGCTTGGCGTCCTTGCCGTAACGGCGCTTGATGACATCGCGCATTTCGCCAAGCCCATCGATCAGACCGAGGTCGAGGCCGCGCTGGCCGCTCCAGAACAGACCAGAGAAGATCGTCGTGTCGTCGGCCAGGCGTTCACCGCGCCGCATCTTGACCATGTCGATGAAGACTTTGTGGATCTCGAGCTGCAGCGACTTCAGGTATTCGACATCGCCTTCCTTCTCAGGCTGGAAGGGATCAAGGATGACCTTGTTTTCACCGGCGGTGTAGACGCGCCGCTCTACGCCCATCTTGCGCAGGAGTTCGGGGAAACCGAAACCACCCGAGACGACGCCGATCGAGCCGACGATCGAGGTGGGGTCAGCGAAGATCTCGTCGCCGGCGAGCGCGATCATGTAGCCGCCCGAGGCCGCGACATCCTCGACGAAGACGAGGACTTTCTTGTTCTTCTCTTCGGCAAGCGCGCGGATACGCTGGAAGATGAGGCGCGACTGCACGGGTGAGCCGCCCGGAGAATTGATCGATAGCGCGACAACTGGCGTCTCCTTGTTGGAGAAGGCCTTTTCCAGCATCGGCGCCACATTGGCGAGGCTCAACGTCGGCTTGAACTGGCTTCCGCCCGTCATTATTGCGCCGTGCAACCGGACGACGGGGACAACCATCCCCTTCTTGCGGAACTTTTTGGGCATCAACCTCTTCAAGAACGCGGCCATTTTCTTCCTTTTTCCGTGCGAGCCGCCTCAGCATGTATGTGCGGATTCCTCAAACGCAATGGCTTTGCCCGACGCCAGCAGAATATCGGATCGAAATCTTGTTGCGAATGACTAGCATTATCATTTGAAAAGAACATATTGATGTCACCAAAGATCATGCGAGGCCGTGGAATGGACATGCGAGGTTCGGGAACAGACGGAGGATGGCGCCTTAGCCGAGGCGAAGCGTCCTTGTCTGATGTCCACGGCACGGTCGATGTCGCCCGCCATAGCTCCAAACTGCGCCGCATCGCCGCGTTTGCCGGTCCCGGATACCTGGTGGCGGTCGGCTACATGGACCCCGGCAACTGGGCGACCTCGCTCGCCGGCGGCTCGAAGTTCGGTTATGCGCTGCTTGCGGTCGCGCTCCTATCCAACCTGATGGCGATCGTCCTGCAGTCGCTCTGTGCCCGGCTTGCGATCGCTTCGGGCCGCGACCTGGCGCAGGCTTGTCGCGACGCGTTTCCGAAATGGGTTGCGGTGCCGCTCTGGGCGCTGGCGGAAATTGCCATCATCGCCACGGATATTGCCGAGGTCATCGGAACGGCCATAGGCCTCAAGCTGATCTTCGGCATTCCTCTCGAACTCGGCGTGCTGATCACCGCGCTCGACGTCTTCATCATTCTCTACCTGCAAAGGCTCGGCTTCCGCTGGGTGGAAGCCTTCATCATCACGCTGCTTGGCGTGATCGCGCTCTGCTTCGGCATCCAGATCTTCCTTGCGGACCCGGATTGGGGCGGCGTGATCCGCGGGTTCCTACCCTCCACCGAGATCGTCACCGATCCGGAGATGCTCTACCTCGCGCTCGGCATCCTTGGTGCAACTGTGATGCCGCATAACCTCTACCTGCATTCAGGCATCGTGCAGACCCGCAAATACGGGCAGACGCTGCCGGAGAAGCGGGAAGCCCTGACTTTTGCGACGGTCGACTCGACCGTCGCCCTGACCTTCGCGCTGCTGATCAACGCCTCGATCCTCATCCTGGCCGCAGCGGCTTTCAACGGCACGGGGCAGACGGAGGTGGCCGACCTCGGGGAGGCACATTCGCTGCTTGCACCGCTGCTCGGCATGGCGATCGCCCCCACCCTCTTCGGCATCGCGCTTCTCTGTTGCGGCCTGAACTCGACGGTAACGGCAACACTTGCCGGTCAGATCGTCATGGAAGGCTTCCTGAAAATGAAGCTGCAGCCATGGTTGCGCCGGCTGATCACCCGGGCCATCGCCATCATTCCGGCAGGCTTCGTCGCAATCTGGTATGGCGACGCAGGCACGGCCGAACTGCTGATCCTGACGCAGGTCGTGCTCAGTCTTCAGCTGTCGTTTGCCGTCTTCCCGCTGGTGATGTTTACCGCCAGCAAGGCGAAGATGGGCGAGCTTGTTGCGCCACGCTGGTTATCCGCCATCGCCTGGACCATTGCAGTGGCTATCGCCGGCCTTAACGTGAAGCTTGTGATGGACTTCGTCTTGGGCTGAGCCGGGGATAAGCGGCGCGACCGTTGTTCAGGTCATCCACGAATGGCGCAAAGGCATGACCGTCCGGCCCATGGATCACAAGCGGCGCCCGGAAGGTCAGCCGCGCCCGGGACCCCTTGATGGCGGTAAGCAACAGCCGCGTAGCACTCTCGTCCGGCCGCGGATGAAGCAGGGTGATCTCCAGCCCGCCGAATCGCTTGCCGCAGGCCTGGATGATCTCGGCCACCGATTGCGGCCGGGCAATCAGGGACAATTGGCCGCCAGGCTTCATGATTGCACCCGCGGTGCGGATCCAGGTCTCGAACAGGTTCTCCGTCATCGCATGTGCGTCCGCCTTCAGGGCATCCGGCGTCCTGCGGTCGGAGGCGTCGTTGAACGGCGGGTTCATGATGACGTGGTCGTATATCTCATCCAGCAAACCGGCGGCGATACGCGGTTTGCCCGTCAGTGTCACGTCCGCTTCGATCACGTGAACGCGGTCCTTAAGCACTGCGTTTTCGGGTATCTCCAGCGAACGACGCGCGTAGTCCGCCATCAGCGGCGACCGCTCGATCAGGTCGATCCGCGCGCTTGGCAGCCGCGATCCGACCGCAAGGCCTGCTGCACCGGCGCCTGCGCCAAGATCAGCCACATGGATCGGCTTGTCGTCCGCCACCAGCGCAGCCAGCAGCATGGCATCGACACCGGAGCGGTGCCCTCCCCCCTTCGGCTGCATCACATGGAAGGTGCCCCGATGAAAGGCATCCACGGTGAAGGTTGTGCTCATGACTTGCGCTGCGGCCTCAGTTCCGCCTCGAGCCCGGCATCTTTCAGGATGCGCCTTGCCTCGTCGGCCCGATCTTCCTCCACCAGGAAACGGCGGGGCAGCAAGCCGAGCGACCCTTCGAGCACGCTCATGGACTGATCCGCGACCATGCTGTGGATACCGGCGTCCTTCATCAGGCTTTCGGCCAGCGACAAGACCACGATATCGTTCGTGCGGATGATTTCCTGCATGCTGGGTGCTCCTTAAACGTCGCAGGGCGCGATTTGCCCTTGCCGCCCTATACGCGGCTTTCTATTGTCCTTGGAAAAATTCGATAGGAGTCCTGACCGTTGGGCGTCGTCATACCGCTTGAAGAAGGCAAAAACAAACACGCTTCCGTCAAACCCCTGGTGGACCTCACCAAGGGCGACATGGAGCGCGTGAACCAGCTCATTCTCTCCAAGGCAGGTTCCGACGTCCAGATGATTCCGGAAGTGGCGAACCACCTGATCTCGTCAGGCGGCAAGCGGCTGCGGCCGATGCTGACGCTCGCCTCTGCCACCCTGTTCGGCTATCGGGGCGAAGCGCATGTGAAACTCGCGACCAGCGTTGAGTTCATGCACACCGCCACCCTGCTGCACGACGACGTCGTTGACGAAAGCGACCTTCGTCGCGGCAAGTCGACTGCACGGACGATCTGGGGCAACCAGGCCAGCGTACTTGTAGGCGACTTCCTGCTCGGCCAGGCCTTCAAGATGATGGTCGAAGTCGGCTCGCTCGAAGCGCTCGACGTTCTCGCATCCGCCGCGGCCGTGATTGCCGAAGGCGAAGTGCTGCAGCTTTCGGTCGCCAAGAATATGGAAACGACCGAAGACGATTATCTTTCGGTCATTCGCGCCAAGACGGCCGCGCTGTTTGCCGCTGCGGCCGAAGTGGGTCCGATCATCGCCAATGCCGACAAGGGTGCGCGCGCGGCGATGAAGTCCTACGGCCTGAACCTTGGTTATGCCTTCCAATTGGTTGACGACGCACTCGATTACGGCGGCAAGGCTGCCGATCTCGGCAAGAATGTCGGCGACGACTTCCGCGAGGGCAAGATCACGCTTCCGGTCATCCTGGCTTATCGCCGGGGCACCGAAGACGAGCGCGCCTTCTGGCGCCAGTCGATCGAACAGGGTGAGAGCAGCGAGGAAAACCTCGAAAAGGCGCTCGGCCTCATCACCAAGTATGGCGCGCTCAACGACACGATCGGCCGCGCCTTGCATTACGGCACGATCGCCCGCGATGCACTCGCGCCGCTGCCGACCTCGCCGCTGAAGTCCGCCCTGCTGGAAGTCATCGACTTCTCGATCCAGCGCGTGAACTGAGAAAGCCTTCGACCTCAACGGAATGTGACGGCATCGCGGGCCCTGCGGTGCCGGAGATTTCCTTGCGGACGTGCTTCAAAAAAGCCATTCTGTTCATGAATCAATGAGCTACCAAGCCCCGGTTCGTCGGCGGCACACGGCTCTACATGAAAGGCAATTCGATGCGGCGGAATTCCAGCCTCCTTCTGCTCTCAAGTGCAGCACTCGCGGCCGTTCTGGCATTCGGAAGCCTCGCCAGTGCTGCGACGCCGGAGGCAAAACCGGACAAAGAGGAAGTGACCGAATTCGGTCCCGGCGACATCAACTCCTTTTCCGGCGCGTTCCTCGCTGCCCGNACTGCCGATGTCGACCATGATTANCCAACNGCCATTGCGCTTTACCGCAAGGCGCTGAGCTTCGATGCCGCCAATCTNGAAATCCGCGAACGGCTGATGATCTCGCTGTTACTCAATGGCGATTTCGAGGACGGCCTGAAGGAGGCCGAGAACCTGAAGGGTGACGGCTCGGTTGAGCGGATCACCAAGATCGTCCGCGGCCTGGATGCGCTGCGCCACAAGAAGTTCGAAACCGCCAAGAAGATCCTCGCCTACAAGGGCCCGAACGATCTCGACCGGTTGACCCACCAGTTGCTCGGCGCCTGGGCCGATGTCGGCGCCGGCAAGGCCAAGCAGGCGATGTCGACCGTTTCCGGCCTCAAGGGTCCGGCATGGTACAAGGTCTTCACCGACTATCACCTGGGTGCCATGGCACTGGTTGCTGGCGACACGGCCGCTGCCCGGCGGCACCTGAACGATGCCGTCACCAACAAGGAAGCCATTGCCACCGCGCCGGATACCTTCATCCGCGCTGTGATGGCGCTGGCGCGGCTGGAAGCGGCTGCCGGCAACAAGCAGAAGGCGCTCGACGCGATTTCCGTCGGCGACACGGCGGTTGCGAACTATGCACCACTGAAGGCGCTTCGTCAGAGCATTGAAAAGGGCGAGAAGCCCGCCCAGCAGGTGACGACCGCGGCCGAAGGTGCGGCCGGCGTGCTGTTTTCCATCGGCGGTGCGCTGAACCGTCAGGGCGCCGAGGACATGGTGTCGCTCTACCTGCAGGTTTCCCATGCGCTGGACCCGAACAGCCCGGATACGCTGATCCTGCTCGGCGGCCTCGCCGAAAAGCTTGAAAAGCCGGAGCGCGCCATCGAGCTTTATTCCCGCGTGCCGGCTGATTCGCCGATGCGCCGGGTTTCCGAACTGCAGCTTGGCCTGGCACTCTCCACCACCGGCAAGGTGGAAGAAGCCAAGGAGCACCTGAAGGCGCTGATCGCGTCCGATCCGTCGGACCTGCGCAGCTACATCGCTTATGGCAGCGTCTTGTCCGAGGCCAAGGACTTCAAAGCCATGGCGGAGAATTACGACAAGGCCGTCGAGAAGATCGGCCCCGTGCCGCGCCCGTCGGACTGGACCGTGTTCTTCCAGCGCGGCATTGCCTATGAGCGCCTGAAGCAGTGGGACAAGGCAGAGCCGAACTTCCGTCGCGCATTGGAGCTTAATCCGGAACAGCCGCAAGTGCTGAACTATCTCGGCTATTCGCTAGTCGACATGAGCAAGAACCTCGAAGAGGGTCTGGACATGATCAAGCGGGCCGTCGATGCGCGGCCGGATGACGGCTACATCGTCGATTCGCTCGGCTGGGCCTATTACCGCATGGGCAAGTTTGAGGAGGCCGTGACGGAACTCGAACGCGCCGTGCAACTGCGGGCGAGCGACGCGACCATCAACGACCACCTGGGCGACGCCTACTGGCGGGTCGGCCGCAAGCTCGAAGCGGTCTACCAGTGGAACCGGGCGCTGATCTCGGAAGGCGAAGATATCAACCGCGAGCAGGTCAAGGAAAAGATCGAGAAGGGCCTGGCGCCGCTTGATCCGAACGCGACGACTGCCGATCGCAGCCAGACCGAGCCTGCGCCTCCCGTTGCACCGGCGCCCGCTGCTCCGGACAAGAAGTCCTGATGTTTTCCAATAGCTTGAACCAGGAAAGGCCCGCCCAGAAGGCGGGCTTTTTTGAACTTGCGCCTGCAAAGATCAACCTTGCCCTGCATGTCGTGGGGCAAAGGGCCGATGGTTATCACCTGCTCGAAACGATCGTGACCTTCGCAGACAAAGGCGATCGCCTTCATTTTGAACCCGCTGAAGCCGACAGCTTTCGTGTTTCCGGTCGCTTCGGGCATCTGCTCCACCCCATGGACGCCACGCACAACCTTGTGCTGAGGGCCCGGGACCGTCTGCGGCAGGCTTTGCAAGACATCGGGCATGAGGCGCCGCCCGTGGCGCTGCATCTGGAAAAGAACCTGCCGGTCGCGGCGGGCATCGGCGGTGGGTCTGCGGACGCAGCCGCGGCGATCCGTGGGCTGCTTCGCCTGTGGAATGCAGAGCTTGTTGAGGCCGTGCTTGCCACGCTGGCACTTTCACTCGGGGCGGACGTGCCCATGTGCCTCAAGGGCGAGCCGCTGCTGGCGAGCGGGATCGGTGAGGAGATGATGCCTCTTCCAACGCTTCCGTCCCTTGCGATGGTGCTGGGAAACCCGCTGGTTGGTGTTTCGACGCCCGAAATCTTCCGACGCCTGCCGAACAAGAACAATGACCCGATTGGCGCGCTCGACGGCGACTGCATGGATCTTCTCCACCGGCTGCGCAATGATCTTGAGCCGCCGGCGCGTGTGCTTGTTCCGGAGGTTGAGCAGCTCTCGGCCGAGATAAATGCCGAGGGCGCGCTTCTGACGCGGATGTCGGGTTCGGGCGCGACCTGTTTCGGAGTATTCCTTGATGCCGAGGCTGCAGAACACGCCGCCGCCAACCTCGCGGCCAAGCGGCCTGGCTGGTATTTTCAGGCCGTGCAGACGATCGGCGCGTAAACCAAAGGAGCGATCATGAGCCGGATTGATGAGACCCGCCCCTTTATCCCCGTCGGAATTGCCGTGCTGACGGTGTCGGACACCCGCACCCTCGCCGACGACCGCTCCGGCGATACGCTCGTCGCGCGAATCACTGAGGCGGGGCATGAGGTGAAGGCGCGGGCGATCGTTCCGGACGACAAGGAGAAGATCGCAGCCCAGGTGCGCGATTGGACGCTGGATCCGGAGATCGACGTGGTGATAACCACCGGCGGCACGGGCTTTACCGGCCGCGACGTGACGCCGGAAGCGCTTGAACCACTGTTCGAGAAGCGGATGGACGGTTTTTCGGAAGTCTTCCACCGCATTTCCTATGACAAGATCGGCACCTCGACCATCCAGTCGCGTGCCACCGGTGGCGTGGCCAATGCCACCTTCATCTTCGTGCTTCCCGGCTCGCCGGGCGCCTGCAAGGACGCATGGGATGGCATCCTGAAGGCGCAGCTCGATTACCGGCACATGCCATGCAACTTCATCGAGATCATGCCGCGGCTGGACGAACACTTGCGCCGCAGCGGCAAGTAATCAGCGCGCGGCAGCGACCCAGGCAGGGATCAACTCGCTCTTGAGCTTGAGCGGCTTGACGTCCTTCGCCAACGCTTCCAGCCCCCTGCCCGCCTCGGCCTTTGCGGTCGCCATTGGTTTGGGCAAGAGCAGCCCCTGTTCAAGCGGCGCGGTCTTGCGGGTGATTCGCTGCAGCAATGGCCGGCGATAGTTCCGCGCTGGCGAAAAGCGCGCCGGCCGACGGTTGAGTGTCAGATATTCCAGCACTTCCTCGATCCAGCCGGCTTGCAGGCGCGCGCCCGGTTCGAGGAGCAGCAACCATTCGCCGCGCGCCTCTTTCAGCACCGGTGCGAGGTCCCACCCAGTGTGGAAGCGGCAGCCCGCGGCATCTGCCACGCGCAAAGAACCATCAGTCGAACCGTGATCCAGAACGATCACGTCGCTGATGAGACCCTCGACGGCGCCGGAGACAAGCACCGACAGCGTCTGGGCCAGTTCCGATTCCTGATTTCGGCATTCCATGAGGACCGTGAGCATCCTCTTGCTCTACTGCATCGCACAACCAAACGCCAGTTTGTTCCGGAAGTTTGTTCTTGCATTGTTCTCATTTCGGCGCTACGAATCCAGCATCAGGTTTGGAGGCGTGCCTCCAGGAGTGTCCCATGAACGAGCTGTCCCAACTGCGGCAGGGCGCTTTCGCGCCTGCCCATACGGCTGATATTGCCGATGCGATGGTCCAGGCCACAGGCCTGAGAGTTGACGTCGACCGCCGGCGTGGTCGTGGCGCGGGCTTGAACCCGACCGGTCGTTTCGAGGGCGAGCGGCGCGAAGCCTTTGACGATGGCTGGCAGACGCTTGAGGAACTCGAGCCATTCAAGACGGATGTGCAGGTCGAAAAGCCTCGCACGGCCATTACTCGCAACGAGTCGCCTGACGTTTCCTTCGACCGCTCCATCAATCCCTATCGCGGCTGCGAGCACGGCTGCATCTATTGCTTTGCCCGCCCGACCCACAGCTATATGGGCTTGTCCCCGGGGCTCGATTTCGAGGCAAAGCTGTTCGCTAAGCCGGATGTGCCTAAACTTCTGGAACGCGAACTCAGCAAGCCGGACTACAAGGTGCGGGCGATCGCGATCGGCACGAACACCGATCCTTACCAGCCAATCGAGCGCGAATGGCGCGTCATGCGGCAGATTCTCGAAGTGCTGCAGAAGGCAAACCATCCCGTTGCCATCGTCACCAAGTCTGCACTGATCACGCGCGATATCGACATCCTGTCGGACATGGCGTCGAAGGGCCTCGTGAAGGTCGGGATTTCGGTGACGACACTCGACCGGAAGCTGGCCCGCACGATGGAGCCTCGCGCTTCCACGCCACCCAAGCGGCTCGACGCGATCAAGGCGCTGACCGACGCGGGCATTCCGACCGGCGTGCTGGTGGCTCCAGTCATCCCAGCGCTCAATGATCACGAGATCGAGCGGATTCTGGAGGCGGGACATACTGCGGGCGCCACCGAGGCGAGCTACGTGCTGTTGCGCCTTCCGCTGGAGGTGAGCCCCCTCTTCCGCGACTGGCTGCTGCAGAACTACCCGAACCGCTACCGCCACGTGATGTCGCTCGTCCGTTCGATGCGCGGCGGGAAGGATTACGATGCGGAGTTCGGCAAGCGGATGAAGGGCGCTGGTCCCTATGCCTGGCAGATTGGCCGCCGGTTCGAGATGGCAACCAAGCGGCTGGGCATGACGCGGCGCGGCCTGCCGTTGCGTGACGACATCTTCGTGCGGCCAGACGGCGGAGGCATCCAGTTGTCGCTGCTTTGACAGACAAGCTGTCACGGCCGCACGCCTAATTCTCGGTTTCGACGCGCTCGTCCTGTTCCGCGTCGGAAACACCCCGGTTCCACCGCCGCCCCTCGGTGGAGAGCGATGCCGCACTCGCCCCGCCGGGGGTTGCAGGAGGTCGGGTCGACGTGCGAGGTTGCCGCCATGTTGCCTCGCACGTCACCCGATTCTCTTTCACTTTTCGAAGACCTTCCGCTCGTTCCTGATTTCAGCCTTGAGCTTCAGGCGCGCAAGGCAGGGCATTGGCCGGTAGCGGGCACGGACGAGGCAGGACGCGGCCCGCTTGCCGGTCCGGTGGTGGCAGCCGCGGTCATTCTCGACCCGAACAACATCCCGGACGGTCTCAACGATTCCAAGCAACTGACGGCCAACCAGCGCGAGACACTGTTCGAAGCCATTATGGCCACGGCAGAAGTCTCGATCGCGGCATCTGGCCCGCGCCATATCGACGAGCGCAACATCCTGCGTGCGAGCCTTGACGCCATGCGGCGCGCAGTAGCGGGCCTGGCAGTGACGCCGTCTTATGTCCTTGCTGATGGTCGTGACGTTCCGCAGGGCCTCTGCTGCGCCGGCAAGGCCGTCATCCAGGGCGACGCGCGGTCGCTGTCGATTGCTGCCGCCTCCATCATCGCCAAGGTGACGCGGGATCGCATGATGAGCCGGGCGCATATCGTGTTTCCCGGGTACGGCTTTGCAAGCCATGCCGGGTACGGCACGCCGCAGCACCGGGCCGGCATCGAGAAGCACGGCCCCTGCGTGCTGCACCGCATGAGCTTCCGGCCGCTGCGCAAGGATGTTCTACCGGAAAGCTAGGCGCCAGCCGAAGGGTAGCGCGGGCCTCGCCATTTAACAGCGCAACAAAAAAGGCCGGGTTCTGCCCGGCCTTTTAAATTTTGCCTGGTTGCTCGCGATCAGTTCAGACGGGTCTGAACGCTTCCGACAGCATCCTTGAAGAGGGCGTCCTGCGTGGCACTGTCGGCCTTTGCTGCGATCACCTTTTCGGCAGCAGCGACGGCAAGGTCAACGGCTGCGGCGCGAACGGCACCGATGGCGTCAGCTTCGGCCTGGCGGATCTTCTGCTCGGAAAGCGCGTTGCGGCGAGCGACGAATTCCTCCGTCTTCACGCGTGCTTCTTCCGTCAGCGCAGCGGCTTCGCGTTCTGCGGCAGCCACGATCTGTGCGGCCTCGGCTTCTGCTTCCTTGCGCTTGCGCTGGTATTCAGCAAGCAGGCCCTGGGCTTCTTCACGCAGGCGACGTGCTTCGTCGAGTTCCTGGCGGATGTTAGCCGCGCGCTCGTCGAGCGACTTGGCCATCATGCCCGGAACCTTCAGGTAGATAACGAGCGCCAGGAAGAGAATGAGGCCAACGAGTGCGAAAAATGTTGCATCGAATGCCATGATGATCAGGCTCCCGTCTTCGCGGCTGCAACGGCAGCCTTGATGTCGTCGCCCGTCGCCTTCGCACCGATCAGCTGATCGACGATGGCGGACGCGGTTTCTTCTGCGATCTGGCCAACTTCGGCAAATGCCTGAGTCTTGATCTCGGCGATGCGCGTTTCGGCAGCCGAAAGCTTTTCGCTGAGTTCAGCTTCGATCGCGGCGCGGTCGGCAGCAGCCTTGGTCTTGGCTTCTTCGCGAGCGCTTTCAGCAATCGCGTTGCCCTTTGCACGGGCAGCAGCCAGTTCACGCTCATAGGTCTCGACAGCGGCATCAGCCTCTGCCTTCAGGCGAGCAGCCTCATCGAGATCCTGTGCGATCCGGTCGTGGCGGTGTTCGAGAATGCCACCGACGCGGGGAACGATGACCTTCTTCATCAGAAGATAGAAGAGGCCAAAGGTGATGACGAGCCAAAGCAACTGCGACGCGAAGTGCGTCGAGTCGAAAGGCGGGAAAACGCCGCCACCGTGCTCTGCCTCGTGGGCAACGCCGGTTTCGGTATGCACTTCGCCAGCGGGCGCTGCATTCTGGTCAGTAGCGGCCGGCGCGGTTTGCGCATATGCCGAGGTCACGAACATCATCACCTCCAGGTGTAGTCTAAATGCGAAAGATCACGGCGCGCTGTTTTGGAGCGGCCGCGATCCCGATCCCTGGTCAGGTCTTATACTGCGTAGAGCAGCAGGAGAGCGATGAGCAGCGAGAAGATGCCCAGAGCTTCCGTAACGGCGAAGCCGAATACCAGGCGGCCGAACTGGCTGTCAGCGGCAGACGGGTTGCGCAGGGCGCCCGACAGGTAGTTGCCGAAGATGTTGCCGAGGCCGAGGGCCGTACCGGCCATGCCAAAGCAAGCCAGACCTGCACCGATGAACTTTGCTGCTTCCGCTTCCATGAGAAACTCCTTCGAAATGGTTGTTGCGGCTGTAGACTGACGCCTAGGACGCCAATGTCGTTATCCTTAGTGCCCGCCAGGATGGACCGCGTCGTTGAGGTACATGCAAGTCAGCACCGCAAAGACATAGGCCTGGAGGAAGGCGACGAGGAATTCGAGACCGGTCAGAGCGACGGTCATGATGAGAGGCAGGATCGCGCCACCTACGCCAAGCGCACCGAGGGCACCAAGCGAGGTTACGAAGCCTGCGAAGACCTTGAGCGTGATGTGGCCGGCCAGCATGTTCGCGAAAAGACGAACCGAGAGCGACACAGGGCGGGAAAGGAACGAGATGACTTCGATGGCAACAACCAGCGGCAGGAGCGCGCCGGGAACGCCGCTCGGAACGAAGAGCTGGAGGAAATGCAGGCCATGCTTGTAGAAGCCGTAGACAACGACCGTGCCGATGACGAGAAGCGCCAGCGCAAAGGTCACGATGATCTGGCTCGTCACCGTATAGAAGTACGGGAACATGCCGAGCAGGTTTGCCGTGAGCACGAACATGAAGAGCGAGAACACCAGCGGGAAGAACTTCATGCCCTGGCTGCCCGCGCCTTCGCGCAACATTCCGGCGATGAACTCATAAGACATTTCCGCGACGGACTGGGCACGACCCGGGATCAGGCCACGCTGCGAAGTCGCGAAATACAGGAAGCCGGCAGCGCAAGCGACCGTGGCAACCATGAAGAGCGATGCGTTCGTAAAGGAAAAGTCGATGCCGCCGATCTCGATCGGAACGATCTTGCTGATCTGGAACTGATGGATCGGATCGTTTGCCACCGTCTACCTCTTATCCTTCGCCGCTCGCCGCGGCTCGCTTCTTATTCGCGTACGCAGGGCTTCAAGAGCCGTCGCGCTTCTTATCCTTAGCTTCCTGCTGAGCGAAAGGGGACGGAGCCACTTTTCCCACAGCGCGAAGCACATTCAGAACGCCAGCGCCAAAGCCAAGAAGAAGAAAGACGATCATCCCCCATGGCGACGTGCCGGCAAAACGGTCGAGCAGAAAGCCTAGAACGGCGCCAACAGCCACTGCAGAGATGAATTCGGAGGAAATCTTGAAGCCAAGGGCCATGCCCTTCCGGCTTTCTTCAGATTGCGCGTCCCGCTTCGCCTCGGCAGCATCTTCGGCCTTCCTTTCTGCAAGGGCTGCAGAAAGGCGCCTCCGGCGCTCTTCCAGACTTTCGTTTCGGTCGTCCGTCATGCGCTTCCTCCCCTGCCGGTCTCTTCGTCAACCGGCGGACTGCCCTAAAAGTGCAGCCAGCGTGGGATTTTGCGCCTTCAGGCCCGTTTTCAAGTCGCGCGCAACATAGTTTTGCCCGTTCTCATAGTCAAGGCGTTCAAGCCTCTCCACAAGCGGTTAATTAATTCAGACGAATCAATAGCTTATTTGGCCTACAACCGCGGCTGGGTAAAACTGTCGCGGGAATCGCACGCTTATCGCCAAGGCCGGCGCCTCAACTCCAGCCGCCGCCATAGGTGCGGTAGAAGACATGCAGGCCGATGCGCCCGACCTTCTTCATCGTGCGCGCCCAGTTGGGGCGCACATAGGTGGCGTGATAGTGCGTCGCCGATCCCACCTCGGGCAGCCAGATCTTGCCCGCCGTCACCGCCATCGCCACTTCCTTCGCCACCTTCCAGTGTTCCTGCGAGCGGATGCGGTCCTTGATGTTGTCGCAGGCAAAGGAGAACTGGCAGCGGTTGCGCCAGTCTTCGTTTTGATAAACGACATCGCAGATGGTGCCCGGATAAGACGGGTTGCGGACACGATTGAGAATGACCTGCGCCACGGCTGCCTGGCCGCGCACCGATTCCCCCCTCGCCTCGAAGTAGATACCGGACGCCAGGCACTGCTGCTGCTTGGGGGTAAACGAGTCGGGCGGCAGCGGCGTCGCGGCCCAGGCGTGGTCATCCGGGCTGATCGGCGGAATGAAGCGGCCGGGCTTCTGCTTGTCGGCGAGGATCGCGTCGAACGGGGACTGCTTGGAGAAATCCGGCGCCGGCGGGGCATAGGCGGTCGCCAGCACATCGGCTGTGTCATTATTAACGAGGCTTGCCACCATCGGCAGCATGTCGTCTTCCGGCTTCGACGTCTCGTCCTTGCGGAAATAGAAGGCAGCCAGTTCCACTTCCGTGTCCTCGAGGTCGACCTTGGCGAAGGCCGTCAACTCGGTTGCTTCATCCACGGGCGCAACGAGCGAGCTGTGCCGCTCCAGAATGGAGCCGGCCGAAAAGGCCCGCGGCGGCAGCATGGGTTCGACAGCGACGATGCGGCCCTTCTTGGCGCCGCGCGTCACGCGATCCTCGTCGGGCGTCGCTTCGGTAGGACCGTCCTTCTCGTCGACAAGCGCGATCTTCTGGCCGTTCGGCAGTTGAAGGCCCGCATTGCCGGACACGGCAGTCCGCACCCCGGGGAATGCAAGCGATGCCTGATGGATGGATCCCGCCGGCGAATCCGTCAGCACCATCCGCCACTGGTCGGCGGCACCGAACCCGCTCAGGAGGTCGCTCAGGTCGCCATGCGCAGGCGCAGACGGAAAAACAAGCCAGGAAGCAAGGCCGAAGACGGCCGGGGAGGTCCAACCCTTGATCCGGCCGAGGCTGATCGACCGAACGGGGGACCTGCGACGCAGTACGCTCTTCGCACGCAAAACCATGAACTCCACAAGGCACTAAAGACCTTGTGAAAATCACTCATTAACCTTGATGAGCGGTTAACGCCTGCCAGATAAGGGCTTGGAACATCCGCATTTTTAGCATCTTCACATCAATGTTAATGGGCGCTCCTCAGATGATCACATGCGAGCCGAGCTCGACGACGCGATTGGCCGGCAGGCGGAAGTAGTCGGACGGATCGGTTGCGGTATTAGCCATGGCGATGAACAACCGATCCTGCCACATCGGCATGCCGGAGGCGGCATCCGGCACCAGTTTGCGGCGGCCTAGGTAGAAGGACGTCGACATGATGTCGAACTTGAATCCGGTCTTCCTCAGGTAAGCGAGCGCCTGTGAGACATTGTGCGACTGCATGAAGCCGAAGCGCAGTTCCACGCGCGTGAAGCGATCGGACAGCTTCTCGATCCTGTAGCGATCTTCCAGCGCGACGCGCGGCTTGTTCACGGTCACGATCGTCAGGATGACGTTCTTCTCATGCAGGACATGGTTGTGCTTGATGTTGTGCAGCAGTGCTGCCGGCGCGGTCTCAGGATCGCTGGTCAGGAAGATCGCGACGCCCGGCACTGATACGGGCGCATGGTCGCTCTTCTTCTCCACCATCGGGATAAAGGTTTCGAGCGGCACGTCGATACGGCGGGTCTTTTCGAACAGGATCGCGGTGCCCCGCTTCCAGGTCCACATGACGATGGTGAAGATGATGGCGATCATCACCGGCACCCAGCCGCCGTCATGGACTTTCAGAAGATTGGCGCAAAGGAAGATAAGTTCCAGCGCCAGCAGTGGCGAAAGAACGGCGATCGCCAGTGTCTGCGGCCATTTCCACCTCAGGCGCACGAACTCGAACGCCATCAGGGTCGTCACCACCATCGCACCGGTGACCGAGATACCATAGGCGGTGGCAAGCGACTCGGAGCTTCCGAAGCCCAGCACCAGTGCAATCACGCCGATAAGCAACAGCGTGTTGACCGATGGCAGGAAGATCTGCCCCGTGTTGGTCTCGGAGGTGAACAGGATCTGCATCCGCGGCAGGTAACCGAGATGGATGCCCTGGCGCACAAGCGAGAAGGCACCGGTGATGACCGCCTGGCTGGCGATGATGGTCGCTGCCGTCGCCAGGATGACGACCGGAAGCAACGCCCAGTTCGGGAACATCAGATAGAAGGGGTCGGACATGGCATCCGGGTGCTTCAGCACCAGAGCCCCCTGCCCGAGATAGTTCAGCGTCAGCGCCGGAAACACCAGCACGAACCACGCCCACTGGATCGGCCGGCGGCCGAAATGGCCGAGATCGGCGTAAAGCGCCTCGGCACCCGTCACCGTAAGGAAGACCGCACCCAGCACCACGATGCCCACGAAGCTTTCGTGCAGCATGAATTCGAGTGCATGCCAGGGATTGAAGGCGGACAGGATGCCGTAGTCATCCGAGATATGGATGATGCCGCCCGCTCCCATGACAATGAACCATACCGCGGTGATCGGACCGAAGAAGCGCGAGACGAGTCCGGTCCCCTTGGACTGGATCGCAAACAGTACAATCAGGATGACGACCGAGATCGGCAGGATCGCGTCCGTCAAGCCCGGCGCGACGAGCTTGACGCCCTCGACAGCCGACAGCACCGACAGCGCCGGCGTGATCATCGCATCGCCAAGAAACAGCGCGGCCCCGACAAGACCGAGCAGCATCAGCAGCGCACGGTGGCCGGCGGCAGACTTCGTCAGCAGCGCCAGAAGCGAGAGCGTACCGCCCTCCCCGTCATTGTCGGCGCGCAGCAGGAAGAGCACGTATTTGAAGGTCACGATGATGGTCAGCGTCCAGATCATCAGCGAGATCAGGCCGACGATCTCGAGCCGGGTGACGCCATCATGGGCGATCGGCTTCAGGGCCTCGCGGAATGCATAAAGGGGGCTCGTGCCTATGTCGCCATAAACGACACCGACGGACCCCAGGGCGAGCGCGAAGAGCCCCTGCGCCTTGGCAGGGGCGGCATGAATTTCTGAGGGGTGACCCATAAGGGTGCCTGGCTTGCTAGAGCCAGCCTTTCCAACGGAAGATGAAGAAGGGAATGATTGCGGACATCAGCATCGCAAAAAGCGCGAGCGGATATCCGAGATGCCAGTTCAACTCCGGCATGAAATGGAAGTTCATGCCATAGATGGATGCGACAAGCGTCGGCGGCAAGAAGACCACCGAGGCGATCGAGAAAATCTTGATGATGGCGTTCTGCTCGACATTGATGAGGCCGAGCGAGGCGTCAAGCAGGAACGAGATATTGCCCGCAACGAAGGACGCATGTTCCGACAGCGTTTCGACGTCATGGGCAACGGTGGCGCACAAGCTGCTGTCGCCCTTGTCCGCCTGCATGTGCGGCACATTCATCAGGAAGGTCAGGAGACGGGACAGCGAACCAAGGCTATCGCGCACCTTGGCCACCAACCGGTGGGCTTCGGCGATCTTGGCCAGCTTGCTTTCAAGATAATGAGGCGGGCGGCGCTTGCCCCGGTCGCGGAAGATGTCGGTCGACAACTTGTCGATATGGTCGACAGTGTGCTCGAGGATCTCGGCCGTGCGGTCCGCAATGGTTTCGAGCAGGCGGGCAAGCAGCGTCGTCCCGTCCCGTTTTCCTTCCGGCACCCGCCCGAGTGCTGCGATGAACAGTTGGAAGCTCTTCGGTTCGGCGTAGCGCACCGTCACCAGCCTGTTTCCGGAGAGGATAAAGGCGACATCCGTCAGGTGCGGGTCTTCGCTATCGGCGCGGTAGACCAACGACGCGGTCATGAACACCGAGTTGCTTTGTATATAAAGACGGCTGGAAGGCTCGATGTCCTTCAATTCATCCCGGGTCGGGATCGGGATGCCCAGAAGACCTTCAACAAAAGCGTCTTCCTGTGGTGTTGGCTCCACGAGATCAAGCCAGACGATGTCGTCCCGAAGCGGCCGCGGCACTTCAGTCGGCACAAGTTCAGTCGTTGTGCCGTCGGCGCTATAGGCGTTGATCAAGCATTGTCTCCGGCCCAAACCCGTCGGCCTTGAACGGGGAAGGCAGGCTTGCGTTCCGTCCACCTGGACGAAAGCGCGCTGGCCTGCGGCACGCGGCTATAATGACAGGCATTGTCATAATCAAGTGGGGCATCGCGTGGCCTTTCACAGGCATATCTCGGGTGCTGCGGACCAGCACGATAGCAGACGGGCGTATACTTTCTTTCAGCAGAGGCCGCAGAACGCGGCCCCCTTATCTATTCGAAGACGATCGCCGGCGCCTTGCGCGGCGTGCGCTCCTGCAGTTGCGACCAGACCTTTGCGGCAATGTCGCGGTAGATCTGGGCAGACGCGCCCTCGGGATCCGAAGCAACGACCGGCGTGCCGGCGTCGGAGCGCTCGCGGATATCGATCGTCAGCGGCACTTCGCCAAGGAATGGCACGCCGATCCGGTCCGCCTCGCCGCGCGCACCACCATGACCGAAGATGTCGTAACGTTTGCCGGTATCGGGAGCGAGGAAGTAGCTCATGTTCTCGATGATGCCGAGCAACGGCACCTCGACCTTGCGGAACATGGCGATGCCCTTGCGCGCATCGATGAGCGCGAGATCCTGCGGGGTCGAGACGATCACAGCACCGGCCAGCGGCACCTGCTGGGCCATGGTCAACTGGGCGTCGCCGGTGCCCGGCGGCATGTCGACGACGAGAACATCAAGCTCTCCCCAGGCAACCTCGCGCAACATCTGCATGAGGGCCGACTGCACCATCGGACCGCGCCAGATCATCGCGGTTTCCTCATCCACCAGGAAGCCCATCGACATGGCCTTCAGCCCGTAGTTCTCCATGGGTTTGATGATGCGGTTTTCGATCTGCTGCGGGCGGCCGGAAATCTTCAGGAGCCGCGGAACGGACGGACCGTAGATATCGGCGTCGAGGATACCGACGCGAAGGCCATTTGCCTGCAGCCCGAGTGCCAGGTTGACGGCGGTCGTCGACTTGCCAACACCACCTTTACCCGAGGCAACTGCGATGATCGCGCCAACGCCTGGAACACCCGCCTTTTCCCGCTGCGCAGGTGCTCCCGGAGCGGCGTGACTGTGGCCATGAGCATGACCGTGACTATGTCCCTGCGCGGCGGGCCGTGGTTGTGGTCGCGCGGCAGGCGCGGCTTCACCGGCCTTACGGTCGGCGGTCAATGTTACCAACGCGCCCGTGACGCCAGGGATCGCCTTGACGCTGCGTTCGGCCGCAGACCGCAATGGCTCCAGGTCGTTAGCCCGCGCCGCCGGTACGGTAATGGAGAAATAAACCTTGTTGTCGGAGATGAAGATGTCCGACACCATGCCCAGCGAGACGATGTCGCCTTCCAGATCAGGCCCCCGAACCTTGCCCAGAACCGAGAGAACCTGTTCCTTCGTTACACCCGACATTTTACCACTCCCGAGCATGCGCCCTGCCGCTTGAAAAGCTCAAGCGGTTCCAGCCGGCTATATAGGAGTTCGGGTTTGCCGAGGGCAAGAAGGATAAAGCCGTCCGTCGGCAGCCAACGGGCGCACGGAACGGACGGCTTCCTTCTTGATCGCGCCTCTTTGTGCGCCTTTCAGTCCCCTCTGGACCTGACGTGTAGGTAAGCACAAAATATGCCAAGCTGGAAGATGGCTCGCATGCACCAAGCATTCCGAAGCTCTCTTTTAGGTTCCGAAGATTGCAGCGCAGCATGATGTTATTTTTGAAGCAGTTATTGCTGCTTTTGGCACACGCGCTGCCGGGTTTTTACGCAGGTGCAGCACATCAAACTGTTACTTGATGAGGCCGATACGAAGAGCCTTGGCGACGGCCTGGGTACGGTTCACCGTATCGAGCTTGCGGGCTGCGCGGTTGAGGTAGTGGTTCACCGTATGCTCCGACAGATTGAGGATGCCGGCGATTTCGGCGCTCGTCTTGCCGGCGGCCGTCCAGTTGAGACAATCCGTTTCCCGGTCCGTCAGCACTTCCGTTTGCCGCGAATCAAGATTTCGAAGTTCCGCCAGCCGCTGGAAGACATGGATGGAGATATACATCAGCTCCATCATCTGCTGGCCATCGAACAGCGGGCCACTGCCTGCGAAGGAAACGGCGCCGCGGGTGCCCATCACGTCATGCACGGGGAAATACCCTCCGCGTACCACGCCGAACGATTCGAAGACGTTGCGGGAGAGCGGACTGTCACGCTCGGCCACCAACTGTTCGAGATCGAAGGTGAAGGGAACCGTAGATTTGCGTAGGCGCCGAAGCAGCGCGCCGGTCTGCATCAAGCCTTCGCGGTCGAAGGTCGCGAGCATGTCGACCGGCCAGTTCGTGATGATCGTGTTGCTCGACAGGTTGAGCGAGGTGGCTGGTGGCAGGTTCAGCACCAGGAAGGTGCGACAGTCGTAAAGCTCGGCGATGCCCCTCATGAAGCGGAGCACCTCGAACTGCGTCTTCAACTGGCCGATCTCTTCGACACTATCGTAAATGTGCTTTCTAGCGTCGTCGCCAGCGTGAATCATTGGATCTGCTTCGATTTTATCTATGGGCGCCGAAACGGCGTGGCCTTCAATGGTGAAAGGTAATCTGTTTTTGCCTATGCGTTCGCATCAACCCCAGGCCGGAGTCATCACCGGCCCCACCACGGACATTTGCGGACTTGCTTGCTAATGATACAGATTCCGCACCCGAGACCGCAATTGGAGATTTCGCATGGTAACAACCTACAATTTTGAAGGAGCAATCCTGTCCGCCTCTCCTTGCGAACTTGGTGAAGGGCCAAGCTTCGAGTCCGCCACGCAAACGCTCTGGTGGTTCGATATCCTGGGCAAGAAACTGCATGAACTTCACCTGCCGACAAACAAGGAAATACAGCACGATCTTCCTGTCATGGGCAGCGTGCTGGCCGCGGTCGATGCTGAGCGGCAGCTTCTGGCGAGCGACAAGGGCCTGTTCCTACGCAACCGTGCGACTGGCGAACTGACGCTGTACTGCGAGCTCGAGCCGAACAAGCCGGGCAACCGCTCCAATGACGGACGGGTGCATCCGTCCGGCAGCCTGTGGATCGGCACGATGAGCAAGACGGGTGAGATCGGCGCCGGCGCCATCTACTGCGTGCGCAAGGGCGACGTCGTGAAAATCTCTGACCAGATCAGCATTCCGAACTCGATCTGTTTTTCTCCGGATGGCTCAACTGGCTACTTCGTCGACACCAAGGTCAACAGGCTGATGAAGGTCGCGCTTGACCCAGCCACCGGCTTGCCCGTTGCCGAGCCGCAGTTACTGCTGGATGACAGCGGCAGACCCGGCGGGATCGACGGCTCGATCTGCGCCAGCGACGGTTCGATCTGGAATGCGCGCTGGGGCGAAGGCGCGGTCGATCATTATTCTGCCGATGGCCAACACCTGTCGCGCCACCTGCTGCCCGCCAAGCGCACGACCTGCCCTGTCTTCATCGGAAGCGGGCGGCTGGCAATTACCTCCTCATGGGAAGGGCTTGATGCCGCCGAACGGGCCGCAGACCCACAGGCCGGTAACGTCTTCGAAATCACCGTGCCGATCGAGTGCCCTGCAGAACCCGCGTACCAGCTTTGACGCATAGCTCACAGGCGAGTGCATAAAATCTAATCAGCACTCGCCTTCCATTTCATCGGAACCAAAAGTCTCCATCAACATTCTCCCTTCGAACCAGCGCGGCGGCACCTGCCAAGTCCGCGTGTTCAGAAAGTTTAACAAGAACAGGAAGGTAGGATTGTTATGAAGAAGACCCTCAGCACCATGGCCGCAGCAGCAGTTCTCATGGCGTCCACCGCCATTGCACCGGCGTCTGCCCAGACCGAGCCCGCAGCACCGGCTTCGCCGGCAGCACCCATGACCCCGGCTCCGGCAACGCCTGCCGCTCCGGCTGCCCCGGCTGATGCAGCAAAGCCTGCTGACAGCGCAGCAACCACTTCCACGGAAACCGAAACGGACACGGCAGCAGCTTCTGGCGGCTATATCACCGAGCAGGCTGAGAACCAGATCAGCGCCAATGACTACATCGGCAAGTCCGTTTACACCTCTGACGACAAGAGCATCGGTAACGTCACCGACCTGATCATGGAAGAAGACGGCGGCATCGTCGCTGCAGTGATCGGCGTTGGCGGCTTCCTCGGCATCGGCCAGAAGGACGTCGCAGTCCCCATGGACAAGATCACCATGACCCGCGACGCTGAAAACAACAACGAGGTTCGTCTGACGACCACGGAAACGGCTGAATCGCTTCAGGCTGCTCCGGAATTCAAGACGCTTGACGACAAGCAGGCTGAAGCTGACCGGACCACCACGTCCTCGACCATGCCTGCTGCCGGCACCGGTGCTGGTACTGGCGCTGGCGGCGCAGCCACCACCCCGGCTGCCCCGGCTCCCAGCAAGTAAGCCTGCAACGGGTGACAGCTTGTCATCCTGCAAGGAAGGCGGTGCCAATGGCGCCGCCTTTTTCTTTGGCGGCTAGCGGTTTCCGCTGCGCTCGATCGACATGAACTCGCGGAAGTGATCGTGCAGGTAACGCAGGGTCGCCGGGCCATCCACGGGCCTGCCGTAATAATAACCCTGCCCCATGCCGCAGCCGAGTTGCTTCAGCTTGTCGGCATCGGCCTTCTGCTCGATGCCTTCGGCAACCACGGCAAGATTCAAGCCATCGCACATGGCGATGATCGCCTTGACGATATGCTCCGAGGCGCGATCCGTGGTGATCTGCGAGATAAAGGCACGGTCAATCTTCACCTTGTCGAAGGTGAAGTCGCGAAGCCGGCCGAGGCTCGACTGCCCGGTGCCGAAGTCATCCAGCGAGATCCTTACCCCGTGACTGCGCAGGTCCGCGATGATGCGGCTTGCGGTATCGGCCGATGTCATCACCGCCGTCTCTGTGATCTCCAGCTCGAGCCGTCGCGGGTCGAGTCCAACGCGCGCCAGGGTCGAGAGGATGGTGTCGGTCGTGCCGGGGTCCATCAGCTGGGCCGAGGACAGGTTGAAGGACAGGAAAAGCTCGCGCGGCCAGGACAGGGCGGCTTCGGCGGCCTTGCGCAGCAGGGTTTCCGACAGCGCATCGATGAAGCCGCGCTCTTCCGCAAGCGGCACGAAGACTGCCGGTGACACGGAACCAATATCCGGGTCCATCCAGCGCGCCAAGGCCTCGAAGCCGACCACGGCGCCATCGTGAATGCGCACGATCGGCTGGAAATGCACGTCCACCGCATCGGCGATAACGGCGTTGCGCAGCGCCTGTTCGAGCTGCGTCGCCCGCTTCATTTCCTGGGCAATCTCGCGGGAGTAGACGGTGATCTGCCCGCGACCGCGACGCTTGGAACGGTAAAGCGCCGTTTCGGCACTTTTCAGCAGTTCCTCGAACTCTTCGCCGGCGAAGGGATAAACGGCGAACCCGAAGGAGGCCGAGAGGCGCACGTTGCGGTCGCCGAGGTCATAAGGCGCCGACAGGACATCCCGGATCATCTGGCCGATGCGTTCGGCACCCTGGCGTTCGAAAATCAGCGGCAGCACGAAGGCAAATTCGTCACCGTCGTGCCGCGTCACCGTTGCGCCGTCAGGGATGCAGGCCTTCAGGCGATGCGCCACCTGGCAAAGGATTTCGTCGCCCGCCTCGGCACCGAACAGGTCGTTGATCGGCTTGAAGCCATCGAGGTTGGCGATGCAGATGGTGAAGGGGGCCGGATCCTGGGCGCGTTCGGCGGCAAGCAGCCTCACCTTGTCGCGCAATCTGTACCGATTTCCAAGCCCTGTCAGCGGATCGCTGTAGGCCATGGCCTGCAGTTCATTATGGCTGACTTGCGGTATTATGTTCCCCGCCGGCTTCATCAAAATTCGTCGCTCTCCCAAAATCCAAGTGAAAGATGCGAGAAAAAGATTAAGAAAAAGATGCGTTTGCGCGGAAGGATTAGCCTTCGCGGTCAGGCCTGTTTCTGCCGGGGCGACACATCGAGATGGGTCTTGAAGAGGTTCTCGAGAGCCTCGGGGCTGATCGGCTTTAGGATCACGTCGTTCATGCCGGATGCGATGCACTGGTCGCGATCACGATCGAAGGCGAGCGGCAGCACGCCGATGATCGGAATACTGTTGTCCGGCGTCTCAAGCGACCGGATTTTCAGGCTCGCCTCATAACCGTTCAGCTTCGGCAGCGTGACGTCCATCAGGATGAGGCGCGGCGAACGCTCCGTCCACACCCGCACCGCCTCTTCGCCATCGGCGGCGATCACGTGGCTGTAGCCCAGCCCTTCAAGGATCTGCGAAAAGACGATCTGGTTGACCTCGTTGTCCTCCGCCACGAGGATGTCAAGCTGCGGCTTGTCGCTGCCGACGACCGTGATCTGCCAGTCATCCTGCACCACTTGTTCCGGTTCGGCGCCTGGAGTGGTGAGGCAGCGGGCAAGCCGATAGGTGAAGTCCTGCTTCAGTTCGAAGGCCTCGATCTCGATGGCCTTGATGCCGGACTGGCGGGCGAATTCGAAGCACAGGCTGTCCATTGCGGCGTCGATCACCAGGAGATCGATGGCGAGACCCGCTTCCTCGGCAAATTTCAGGAAGAGCTGGAGTTCGGCGAGGCTGCGGACCGAAACGCTCTCGGCACCCATCGCCGCGACGACGTCCAGTGCCTCGGTCGACCGGCGCAGGTCGGCGGAGACGACAAGGATGCGCTTGTCCACGAGGCTCGGCAGGGCCTCCACATCTGTGGATGTGCCTGCGGCATGGTTGTGCCGCCCCATGAGATTGGTGAGCGTCAGTGCCTGCAGGCGCACGCGGGAGGTGACGGTATTGCCGTCTTCGCTCGCATCCACCAGATCGGTGATGTCCTCCATTGCCGTCACCAAATAATAGCGGCCGGGTTTACCGATCCTGTACTTGTGGGCGATGATCGCCATTTGCGAGCCATTGGGGCGCGTCACCAGTTCCGGCAGCTGCTTTGGTTCGCCGGTTTCCAGCACTTCGCGGTTGATCGGGTCGAGCCGCTTCTCCACCTCCGGGGGATGCACGTCTGCGCCGGTGCGGCCAAGAAAGGCTTCCACCGGCAGGTCATGAAAACGGGCAGCCATCTTGTTGACGGCGACATAGGCGAGCTTGCTGTCCCTGACGCTTACCGGGAACGGCAGGTTGTCCAGCACCTCCTCGGTCACCTGGACGCGTTCCATGTCAAAACGCCACTGCTCTTCGCGCTTTTTATGGTCGGAGATGTCCTTGACGAGGCACATGCCGAAGCCGGAGGCCAGCCGGCGCTTGGAAAAACTCAGCCAGCGGTCGGTGCCGCGGCGCTCGACCGTGTCCACCCGCTCTTTCCAGAACGAGGCAATCTGTTCGGCGATCCAGTCCTCCCGGCCCAGCACGCGGCGCTGGTTCGGTCCGTCACACAAGAAGCGCCCGCCGCCGTCGTAGACGGCGCCCATGAAGTCACGAAGCCGGGTGCCACGCATGATTGCCGCTGGCGTAATCGGAAGCAGGGAAAGAAGCTGCTGACTGCCGAAGAGGATCAGGTCGTTCTTGTCATAAACGAGGACACCTCCGGTGATGCACTCGGAGATGACTTCCAACATCGTAGTCTGAATGTTCGCGTCCGCCGACGGCAAATCATTCATAGGATGAACTCCGTATCCATTTCAGGCTGATGGTCCAACGCGGCCACCAGTCCGGCAATCACACCTGGGATGTTGATCCTCGCTGCGAGTCACTGTGGGAGGGGGGTAGGCACATGCTGGCTGCAAGTCTTCAGCGCGCAACCGGGTCTCGTATGGCGGTGCCCAGCTGGCCGCCATCCCTGCTGCGTGCGGGAAGCTGGCGCTTCCCCGGGTTCATCCAATCAGATGCAACTGGTTATCGGTTTTAGCTTAAGGGGCTGTTAATCGACGACAGCAAGATGCCGCTCTCGTGCGATTGTTGACCCGTACCGGCACGGGCTTCCCTTGCCGGTCCGAATCCGCGAAAATGGCGCATGCCCGTTCAACAGCTGCCCGAAACCCTCATCAACCAAATTGCCGCCGGCGAGGTCATCGAAAGACCTGCCAGCGCCGCCAAGGAATTGATCGAGAACGCCATCGACGCCGGCGCGACGCGTATCGAGATTGCAACCGCCGGCGGCGGCAAGAGCCTGATGCGGATCACAGACAACGGATCCGGTATGAGCGCGGCGGACCTTGATCTCGCGGTCCGGCGGCATTGCACCTCAAAGATCTCCGATACGCTCGACGATATCCGCACCCTCGGCTTTCGCGGTGAGGCGCTGCCCTCGATCGGTTCGGTCGCCAAACTGACGATTACCAGCCGCCGGCACGGCGATAGCGAAGGATCGCAGGTCTCGGTCACCGGCGGCAAAACCACCGGGGTTCGTCCGGCGCCCGCCAATGCCGGCACGGTGGTGGAAGTCCGCGACATCTTCTTTGCGACGCCGGCGCGGCTGAAGTTCCTGAAGACCGAGCGCGCCGAGGCGGGTGCGATCACCGAGATCGTCAAGCGGATGGCGATCGCCTTTCCGAAAATCCGCTTCGTATTGTCCGGCTCCGACCGCACGACGCTGGAATTTCCGGCGACTGGCGACGACCATCTGGCCCGCATGGCGCAGGTCTTGGGGGCCGAGTTTCGCGACAACGCGATCGAGATCGATGCCGCCCGTGAGGATGTCGAGCTTGCCGGCTTCGTTGGCCTGCCGACCTTCCACCGCGGCAACTCGGCCCATCAATATGCCTTCGTCAATGGTCGACCGGTGCAGGACAAGCTCATCCTGTCGGCGATCCGCGGGGCTTATGCTGAAAGCGTGCCGGCCGGCCGTTATCCAGTTGCCGTTCTTTCGATCACACTCGATCCGGCGCTGGTTGACGTCAACGTGCATCCCGCCAAGGCAGACGTGCGCTTCCGCGATCCCGGCCTCGTACGGGGCCTGATCGTCGGCGCCATCCGCCAGGCGCTGCATCGCGAGGGTGACCGGGCGGCAACCACCGGCGGCGCCGGGCTGATGCAGGCGTTCCGGCCGGGCTTCAATCCTGGTGGCGCAACCTATCAGGCAGCGCGGACCACGCCATGGACTGCGGCATCCTCGCCGTCGCGCCCGCTTGAGCCATTCGCCACCTCGGGGTTTGCCGAACGCGGCCAGGCGGTCTTCGATACCCTGACCATGCCCGCCGCCCGGGCGGACATGCCGAACACCCATCCGGTGCAGGCGACGCAGGACACCGAGACCCAGAGGCACCGGCTGGGCGCGGCAAGGGCGCAGGTTCACGAGAACTATATCGTGGCGCAGACCGAGGACGGGCTGGTGATCGTCGACCAGCACGCCGCGCACGAACGGCTGGTGTTCGAGGCGATGCGCAAGGCGCTCGACGGCCGGCGGCTTCCGAGCCAGGTGTTGCTGATCCCGGAGATCATCGACCTGCCGGAGGAAGACTGCGACAGGCTGATCACCCACGCGGCAGAGCTCGATCGGTTGGGGCTCGCCCTGGAGCGGTTCGGCCCGGGCGCCGTTGCGGTGCGCGAAACGCCTGCCATGCTTGGCGAGGTGGATGCTGCATCGCTGGTGCGCGACCTTGCGGACGAGGTCGCCGAATGGAACACTGCCGGCGGGTTGCGTGGGAAGCTGGAATACGTTGCCGCCACCATGGCCTGTCACGGCTCAGTCCGTTCCGGACGGCGTCTGAAGCCTGAGGAAATGAACGCGCTGCTGCGGGAAATGGAGGCGACGCCCGGCTCCGGCACCTGCAACCACGGCCGCCCCACCTATATCGAACTGAAGCTCTCCGACATCGAGCGGCTGTTTGGGCGAAGCTGAAAGTGCTGGCCTTTGCGAGCGTATCGCGTTAGAGGAGCGCCATGTTTTTCCGTAGGAGAAGACAGATGAACCGGTTCGAAGGCAGCGGCTTCCGCGAGGCGAAAATCCGGTATCTGGACGGCGACTACCAGATCCTGACCGCCGGGTCCTACGTCGTCTGCGCCATCACCGGCACCCAGATCCCGATCGATGAACTGCGCTACTGGAGCGTGGCGCGGCAGGAGCCTTATGTTGACTGCGCGACCGCGCTCGAGGCCGACAAACGCGCCGGTGTGCTTCCCACGCAAAGGCAGGCTTAAGCTTTCGGGCTGCTTGCTTCCTTCAGGCGGCGGCTTCTGAAATTCGCCAGCGCCGTTTCGATGATCTTGCCCGGTGCATTGGGGTCATCGAAGGTCATGTCGACTTCCAGCACCTGCGCAACGCTTGCCAGTTCCTGCTTGGGGCCGTGGTGACCGCCGAGCCGAACGGCATCCTTGGCAGTCGTGACGAGCGTCAAGCCGTCCTTCCCCGCATCCGCCAGGAGTTCCGCCACCTCGTCATCGGTGAAATAATGATGATCGGGAAAAGCGCGCTTGGCCATCACCAGCCCACCCGCCTGCTGCAGGCTGCGATAGAATTTCTCCGGATCGGCAATACCGGCGAAGGCAAACAGGTTCTTGCAGGCGATTTCCGGGTTCGGCCGCGGCGCGAGCGACGCGACGTGGATCTGCTTTCCGGCGCGTGCGGCCTGGCGCACCAGAGCATCTGCTGCTGTGCCATCCCCCACCTTCAGGATGGCTGACAATTGCCGCATCTGTTCGGCAATCGGTGCCCGCACAGGACCGCCGGGCACGAGGTGGCCGTTGCCGATGCCACGGACCGTATCAATCACCACCAGCGCAAAGTCGAGCTCAAGGCGAGCGCTCTGGAAGCCGTCGTCCATGATGATGAGGTCAACGCCCTCTTCCACCAGCCTTCGAGCCCCATCGACGCGCCCACGCGAAATGACGGTGAGCGCTTCCCGGCACAACAGGAGCGCTTCATCGCCAACGGCCTCGGCGCGGTGATGTTCCCCATCAACGACAGTGGTGACATCGAGTGTGCCGCCGTAACCGCGGCTCAGGAACCCGGGCCTCAGCCCCTTGTTCTTGGCAGCCCGCGCGATAGCGATCGCTGTCGGCGTCTTGCCGGCGCCACCGACGGTGAAATTGCCGATGCAGATGACGGGAACAGGAACGCTGGCGCGGCGCGCCTTGAGCATGCGGCGGCCCGCAATCCGCCCATAGATGAAGGAGAACGGGGAAAGACCCCAGGCACGCCAATCCGCTTTCGTCCACCAAAATGGCGGCGCTTCCGATACCATGTACTTCCGTCTCCGGCAGACCCGACCCGTATTGAACGAGGAAAAGATGGTAGTTTCGCCAAAAAGGCAAGACCCGGCGCGGTCGCTTGAGGTCAGACGGCCAGCTTCTGGGGGAAAAGCGACAGAAGCCCGGTGATGTCATCAAGGCAGATGTCAGAGGCCGCCGAAAGCGTTTCGCGCGAGCCCGTTCCGGTCAGCACCGCGACCTTCAGGCCGGCTCCGGCCGCTGCTCCCATATGCATGTCGTGATTGTTGTCGCCGACCATGGCGACTTGGGAGGGCTGAAGGCCCGTCGCCTGGCAGAAACCGAGGATCATGCCCGGCTCCGGCTTGACGCCATGGCCGCTGTCATAGCCCGCGATGAAATCCACCATGTCGATAATGCCAAAGCGGGTGGCGGTCTGGCGGATCGATTGCTCATTGTCGCTCGAGGCGATGCCGATCTTGAAGCCCCGCGCCTTGAGGTTCGCAAACAGCGCGGCGAGATCCGTGACGGCAACGGAAAACTCTGTGGCGCGCACGAAGAGCTCATCCAGCAGCCGCGTCAGTTCATCGACGGCCAGGGGAGAGCCGGCAGCAACGAGGCCTTCGGCAATCTCCGCCGCATTACCGGCGGCAAAGAGGCTGTCTGCGCGGGTGTGGCCGGATACAGGATCCATCCCCGCCGCAAACAGAAGCTGCGGCTCAAGCTCGGCATCACCGGCGGCGGCGATGCGCGCGGCCTCGCGGTTCACCGGACCCCAGCTTTCATCATAAAGCAGCAGAGTGCCGTCCTTGTCGAACAGGATGCCCGCGATGTTCTCCAGCACGTCCTGGCTTGCCTTGGCTTCCATCATCAGATCGCCGCGCTCTTTGGCTGCAGACGCGCACTGACCGTGAGCGGATTGATGTAGGGCTCCAGCGCCTTCACCGTCTTCGACAGCGCCCCACGCATTTCCTCCATAGCGTCGCGCCCCGCATCCACCATCTTCATCCGTGCCATGTCGTTTGCCAGCAGGTAGTGCACAGCGCGTTCCAGCATGTCAGCATCCTTGACGATGCGCGCCGCGCCCTTGCGCACGAGGTGCTGGTAGGCATCACGGAAATTCTGCACATGGGGGCCGGACAGGATGGCGCAGCCGAGCAAGGCAGGCTCCAGCGGGTTCTGCCCACCTTCACCCGAAAGCGATCGACCGACAAAGGCGATCTCTGTCAGGCGGAGATAAAGCCCCATCTCACCGATGGAATCCCCGAGGAAAACATCCGTCTCCGGCATCAGTTCGTCATTGCGAGAGCGCCTTGCGACGTTGAGGCCGGCTTCCTTCAGCATGGCTTCGATCGCATCGGCCCGGTCCGGATGACGCGGCACGAGGATGGTCAGTTGTCCCATCTTCGGCTTCAGCGCACCATGCACGGCGGCTGCGGTTTTTTCTTCGCCTTCAAAGGTGGAAATAGCAGCCCAGGTGGGACGGTTGCCGACCTGCTTGCGATAGGTTTCCAGCACCTGCTCGTCACAGGGCGGCGGGTCTGTGTCACTTTTCAGGTTACCAGAAACGATAACCGGCCAGGCGCCGAGTTCGCGAAAGCGCTCGGCATCGAGGTCCGACTGCGCGACGACGAGCGACATCTTGCCGAACAGGGCCTCGGCAAGGCTGGCACGATTGCGCCAACGGTCAAAGGAGCGGTCGGAGATACGTGCATTTACGCGGATCTGCGGGATGTGCCGACGCGTCAGCTCGAGGATGGTGGTGGGCCAGATTTCCGACTCTGCCGTGATGCAGGCATCCGGTTTCCAATAGGCGATGAAGCGCTTTATCGGAAACTTCAGGTCGAGCGGCACATACTGATGGATGACCTCATCGCCGAGCCGCGAGCGGACCAGCGCCGCCGAGGTGACGGTTCCGGTGGTCAGGAGTACGTGAATTTCGCGGCGCCGCAGTTCGCGGATCAACGGCAGGATGGCAAGCGTCTCGCCGACGCTTGCGGCATGAACCCAGACAAGTGGACCGCGGGGGCGTGCAAGGCTTGCAAAGCCGAACCGCTCCAGGCGCCGGGAGCGTTCCTCTTTCCCCTTCATCGCCCGGTAGGTCAGGTAAGGACCGACCAGGGGATAAAGTGCGACGCCGGCCGCCCGGTAGGCAAGAAGGGCCGTGCGTGCAGGAAAGCTGCTCAATGCCTAACCCCTTGGTGCCTAACCCCTTGGTGCAACATGGCCGCCATCGATCTGCCTGTCCTCCGATGAACATCCGTAATGGAGATTCTGTCTGTTACAAATGCGTCAAAAACGGGTTCTGCCGGATCACTTCTCGGATTGCTGGACGGGCTGCCGATTGCACCAAAGACCCTGCTCAGGCCGACTTGGCATCCGGGTCAAGCAAGCGGTGCATGTGAACGATGAAGTACCGCATCTCGGCATTGTCCACCGTCTGCTGCGCCTTGGTGCGCCAGGCGACCAGAGCGCTCGCATAGTCCGGATAGATGCCGACGATATCGACCTTCGAAAGGTCCTTGAACTCGGTGCTCCCGAGGCTCTTCAACTCGCCGCCGAAGACCAGGTGCAAAAGCTGCTTCTTATCGCTTGTTTCCGTCATTTCTTATTATCCGTTCGTTCAGGCTCCTCCCGCGTGAGGCCATCATCTGCGGCATTCACCCGGAAACGTCAACCCGATGTTTTAAGGGTGCAGTTGCGGCAGAAGGCTCCCAACGGCATGCGGTGCGCCGGCGACCAGCATGCCGTGGCTGACGCTCTCGCGGTTATAGGTGAGCCTGTTGCTGGCAAGGTCGGTGAGGCAGCCGCCCGCGCGGTCGAGAATGAGGTCGGCTGCCGCGAGGTCCCAGTCATGGGAGTCGCGCTTGACGACCGTGCCGTCGATACGGCCATCGGCGATCATCGCCAGACGATAAGCAAGTGATGGTACGTGCCTGACACGGCGGACATCGCTGCGGAAGGTCGGATCAAAGCGCTTCACCAACGCCTCGTCGGCGGCGATCACCAGTTCCGAACCATTGCGCCCGCTCGTGACGGAAACAGGAGCACCATTTTTGAAGGCCGGACCGCCAGCGACCGCGGAAAACTCCTCATTCAGCGCCGGGGCAACGAGCACACCGGCGACGGGGCTGCCGCGGTGGACGACTGCGACTGACACGCACCACGTCTTTTCGCCGTTGAGGAAGGCGCGCGTGCCATCGATCGGATCGACCACGAACAACGTATCCATGGTGAGCCGGGCGGTATCGTCATCGGTCTCTTCCGAGAGCCAGCCATAGTTCGGCCGGGCTTTCAGGAGCAGGCTCTGCAGGCGGTCATTGGCTGCGAAATCCGCGGCACTGACCGGCGACTTGCCTTCGTTCTTCCACCAGACTTCCGGCGAAGCGCCGAAATACCCGTGGGCGATTTCACCCGCCTCGCGTGCCGCGTCAACGATAAGGTCGAGATCCTGGCGCCACTGCTCGTTCACCCTGTCCATGGGATCAGCGTCCCGCCAGGGTCATGCCCTCTATGGCGATGGTCGGCGAGGCAATGCCGAACTTCCGGTCGATGTCGTTGGCAGGGGTCATCCGCATGAACATGTCTTTGAGGTTGGAGGCGATCGTGACCTCTGAGACCGGATACGTCAGTTCGCCATTCTCGATCCAGAAGCCGGTGGCGCCGCGGCTGTATTCGCCCGTGATCATGTTGACGCCCTGGCCGATCAACTCGGTGACGTAGAAGCCGGTTCCAACCGACTTGATCAGGTCTTCCGGCGAGATATCGCCAGGCTCAAGCGCGAGATTGGTGGAGGCCGGTGAAACCGAGGTGCCGCCGCGCACGCCGCGACCGTTGGTGGAGAGGCCGAGCTCACGCGCCGTCGAGGTCGACAGGAACCAGTGCTTCAGGACGCCATCCTCGATCATCACGAGGCGCTCGCCCTTCACGCCTTCGCCATCGAAGGGCCGCGAGGAGGATCCGCGCACGATGAGCGGGTCGTCGGTGATGTGGAGACCGGATTTGAGGACCTGCTGGCCCATCTTGTCCCGGAGGAAGCTGGTCTTGCGGGCAACGGAGGCGCCGTTGATGGCCCCTGCGATATGGCCGACGAAGCCGCGGGCAATGCGCGGATCGAAAATCACGGTGACGTTGCTGCCGGTATCGACCTGGCGCGGATTGACACGCTTGGATGCACGCTCGCCGGCGCGACGACCGATCACCCTTGGATCATCGAGGTCTGCTGCGAAAAGGCGGCTGTCGAAATCATAGTCGCGCTCCATCCTGGTGCCCTCGCCGGCGATGACGCTGACGGAACGGCCGAAGCGGCTTGCGACATAACTTCCCGAGAAACCATGCGAGGTGACAAGCACGAGCCCACCGAGACCGGCAGATGCTCCGGCGCCAGAGGAATTCGAGATGCCCGGGACTTCAAGTGCCGCCTGCTCCATTTCGAGCGCAGCAGAACGAAGATCCTCGGTCGGCACATCGGTCGGATCAAACAGGTCCAGGTCGGGATATGAACGGGCGAGATCCTTTTCGTCCGCCAGGCAAGCATAGGGGTCTTCCGGCGAGACCTTGGCCATGGCGACCGCCCGCTCCGCAAGCGTCTTCATGTCGAAACCGGGATTGGCCGAAACGCTTGCGACGCGCCGCCCAACGAAGACGCGCAGCGCAAAATCGTCGCTTTCGGATGCTTCGGTGCCTTCCACCTTGCCGAGCCGCACGCTGACAGAGCGCGACCGGGAACGGACCACGACGGCATCCGCCTGATCGGCCCCCGCCGCCTTGGCCAGATCTACCAGTTCACTGGCACGGGAGAGCAACGCAGCGGAGTCGATTTCGGATGTCATGATTGCAAGCCTTTCGTTGCCGTCCCATTTATTGTCCACTATCAGAACCATCAAGGGCGGCGCACCAAATCTTGAGGATCGTCGGTCTATGACGAGAAAGTAATGCTGCATGCCCGGGTCCCTGTTTTATGAAGTGCTGCTCCTTCTGGCTGGCGCGGTGGTTGCCGCCCCACTGTTTCGAAAGCTAGGGCTCGGCACTGTCCTCGGTTACCTTGCGGCGGGCATCGTCATCGGGCCGGTCCTGCAGCGGATCATCGACACCGAAGAAGTGCTGCATTTTTCCGAATACGGGATCGTTTTCCTCCTCTTCGTCATCGGGCTTGAACTGAAGCCATCACGCCTGTGGCAGATGCGGGGCGATGTCTTCGGACTGGGCCCGGCGCAGGTCGTGCTTTCGGGTATCCTGATGAGCGGCTTGGCTTACGCTGCAGCCGTCACTGATTGGCGGGGAAGCCTCGTTATCGGCTTTGGCCTTGCGCTTTCATCGACAGCATTTGCTATGCAGATCCTTACCGATGCCGGTGAGATGAGCAGCCGTTATGGGCAGCGATCCTTCTCGATCCTGCTTTTCCAGGATCTCGCCATCGTGCCGCTGCTCGCACTCGTCACAATTCTTTCCCCCGGCACGGCGGAGGAGGCAGCGACGCCGCTCACCGATTTTGCCGTGGCGATCGGCGCGATCACCGCAATGGTTCTTGCCGGGCGTTACCTTCTGACGCCGATGTTCCAGATCATCGCCAGCACCGGCGCGCGCGAGGTGATGATTGCGGCGGCCCTGCTAGTGGTGCTGGGTTCGGCCGCCGCGATGCAGGCGGTTGGCCTCTCCATGGCTATGGGCGCCTTCCTCTCCGGCGTCATGCTTGCCGAATCCTCCTATCGTCACGAGCTCGAGGCGGATATCGAACCGTTCCGCGGGCTGCTGCTCGCGCTGTTCTTCATGGCTGTCGGGCTTTCGGTGGACGTGTCGGTGATCCTCGACAACCTGCTGTTCATCGCGCTTGCCGTGCCGATCTTCATGGCGGTCAAGGCGCTGGTGATCTACGGGGTATGCCGGCTCTGGGGCTCTTCACATGCCGATGCCGTGCAGATCGCCTTCCTCCTGCCGCAAGGTGGCGAGTTCGGCTTCGTGCTGTTCACCGCAGCCGCTTCGGCAGGGCTTTTCTCCTCCGAGACATCCTCCCTGCTGATCAGTTGCGTTACGCTGTCCATGGCGCTCACTCCATTCGGAGCACGGCTGTCGAAGCGGCTGATGCCCAAGGTGGCGCGCGAGCAACTCGCGGAAGACTATGCCGGCGCCGGGGCGGACGTTCTGATGATCGGCTTTTCCCGTTTCGGGCAGATCGCCGCGCAGATCCTGCTTGCCGGCGGACGCGAGGTGACCGTCATCGACGACTCTCCCGACCGTATCCGCCAAGCGGCGAGCTTCGGTTTCCGGATCTATTTCGGCGATGGCACGCGCCGCGACGTTCTGATCGCTTCGGGCATCGAGCGCGCAAAGATCGTCGTCGTTGCGACCCAGAAGCGGGAAGTGACCGATCGGATCGTTGATCTCATCAGCGCCGACTTCCCACATGCGCGCCTCTTCGTGCGCTCCTACGACCGGCTCCATTCGCTCTCGCTGCGGGACCGGGTTGAATACGAACTGCGCGAGACGCTGGAATCCGGCCTGTTGTTTGGTCGTCGCGTGCTGGAAGGGCTTGGCATGAGCGAGGCGGAAGCGGCAGATATTGGCGATGACATTCGCCGCCGTGATGAGGAACGTCTGCGCATCCAGGCGGCCCAAGGCTTGGGAGCCGGTCGCGAGATGCTTTACAACAGCCCGGTCCGGCCGGAGCCGCTGATCAAGCCGAAGCGTGTGCCCGTGGTGGATGAGGAAGGAAGTGAGCCGCTGGAAGGGACCGCCTAGTCCGCAGCCGCCGCAGCGACATGCAGTGCATCGATGGCCCGCTTCAGATCGTCCTTTGCGGGCGCTGACATCTCCAGGATCTCTCCGGCGCGCAGAAAATCCATGACCCTGAAGGGATTGACGGATGGGCGCAGGAAAATATGCGGGGGGTTGAGCTTCAGCTTCAGTGAAATGTTCGCCTGCATGGTGATCTGGCTTGCGCCGAACAGGCTGTCGATCCGTGACGGCGCGTGGGTACCGTCGCCTTCCGGCGAGCCAACCACATCGACAGCGATCACGAGATCTGACCGATCCAGCAATTGCTCATAGGGAACCGGATTGACGATGCCGCCGTCGATCATGATCCGGCCGTTGATCAGGATCGGCATGAAGATGCCAGGAAGGGCTGCCGAGGCCGCAACCGCCTGCTTCAGGTCNCCCTGCTCCAGCACGACTTCCGCCTGCCCGTAATAGTCGCAGACCNAGACCTTCAGTGGGATCTTGAGGTCGGTAAAATCNTCCGGCACCTGCGGCGGCAGAAGGNCGTGGAGGATCCGCTCCAGGTTGAACTGNCCGAANCGAAAGCCGCCGCGCGTGTCGCGCATGCTGGCCGGACCGAGGCTCCAGAGCCGGTTGAGGAGCCTGCCGCGATCGCTGACGAGTTCCAGAACATAATCGCGGATTTCGCGCCCACTCATGCCGGCTGCCCAGCCCGCACCCATGATGGCGCCGATCGATGAGCCGGATATGGCGACGGGCCTGATGCCGAGTTCGTCCAGTGCCTCGATGATGTGGATGTGGGAGATCCCTCGCGCACCGCCGCCGCCCAGAGCCACCGCAAAGGTGGGATCGCGGTTTTTCACCGCCTCCCGGTCCGGCAGGGCAAGCTTGATACTCATCCCACCCTCATGGCTGGTAGCGGAAGAAATCCATTCGCGTTTCGCCGAAGGTGCGGCTTTCGAGCAGCTTGAACACCGGATCGACCTCCGGGTTCACATCGGCGCGCTCTTCCAGGATGGCAAGCGCGCCGGGCGCAAGCCAGCCGCCGGCATGGGCCGCGAGCAAGGCTGCTTCACCGAGAGCCTGGCCATACGGTGGGTCGGCAAACAGGAACTGGAACGGCTCGACATTATTGGCCGTGCCGAGCTTGGTTGCGTCACGCCGCAGGATGCGGGCGCGGCCGTGCAGGCCGAGGTTGTCGATATTTTCCCAGAGAAGCCCGCGGCCTTCGACGCCGTTCTCGACGAACAGCGCGGTCTTGCAGCCGCGCGACACGGCTTCCAGCCCCACCGCGCCGGTTCCGGCAAAAAGGTCGATCACCCGGGTGCCGTCAAGGGCTTCCGGGTAAACGTGACCGATGATGTTGAACAAGCTCTCGCGTGTCCGGTCGATGGTCGGCCGAATGTCGCTGCTCTTGGGCGTGGCCAGTGCGCGGCCACGGAATTCTCCACCGACGATCCGCACGAGACGTTACCCCCTCGGGCTGCGCGGCTTGCCTGCGGGCCTGCCGCCACCTGCCGGACGACCACCGGATGGCTTGCCGCCGCCCGGCTTGCCACGTCCACCGGAAGGCTTGCCGCCGAAACCGGCCTTGGCGCCGCCTGGTTTTCCGCCGAACGGCTTCCCACCAGGTTTGCCCCCAGGCTTTCCACCGCGGGGTTTGTCACCGAAGGGACGATCCCCTGCCGGACGATCGCTGCGAGCTCTTGCGGGACGGTCGCCATCTTCGCGCGGCTTGCGGTCAAACCGCGGCTTGTCGCCAAAGCTGCGTTCGCCGCGCGGCTTGTCGAAACCGCGATCCTCGCGGTCGCCAAACGAGCGCTTGCGGCCGAACCCGCCGCGCTCATCCTCGCCCGGACGCGATGGCGGCGATTCCGCGCGGATCCAGTCGCTATCGTCGTCGGCGCGGTTCACCACCACGCGGCGATCGTTTTCCGGAACCTGCTTCTTGAAGAGCTGCTCGGCCTCGGCTCGTGCCGAAGTCCGGCCTTCGCGACCGTCAGCCGTCGGGCGAGCACCCGGCGCCATCCAGACATTGGCCGTGCGGCTCGTGCCCATCGGCGGGCGCTTCTTCGGCCGCTCTTCGGCTTCCGCTGCTCGTGGTGCGAAAGGCTTGCCCCCACGTCCACCCTGGCGGTTCTTGTCGCCAAACTTGCGGTCGTCGCGCTTTGTATCGAGGCGGCCAAGGGCTGCCTCGCGACGATCACCATCCTTGCGGAACGCCGGACGATCGCCCCGCGGTTTATCTGGCCGCTGGCGTTCACCCGGTGCTGCCCAATCCGACCGTTCCGCCTTTGCGGGCTTCTCGACATCGGCTGCCAGCGTTTCGTTGTAAACAGGCGCGTCGAAATTGGCCTTGGCTTCCTCGATGAGGCGCGGGCCGAGCTGGTCGCGCAGCATGCGGCCGCGCACTTCCACGACCTGGCCCTCTGGAAGATCGCCAAGCTGGAACGGGCCGTAGGAAATGCGGATGAGGCGGTTCACCTCAAGACCAAGCGCACCGAGCACGTTCTTGATCTCGCGGTTCTTGCCTTCGCGCAGGCCCATGGTGATCCACACATTGTGGCCCTGGGCACGATCCAGCGTCGCGTCGATTGCGCCATAAAGCACGCCGTCGACGGCGATGCCTTCCTTCAGCTTGTCCAGCGCTGCCTGGTCAACCTCGCCATGGGCGCGCACGCGGTAGCGGCGCAGCCAGCCGGTTGTCGGCAGTTCGAGAACGCGCGACAGGCCGCCATCATTGGTGAGAAGCAGCAGGCCTTCGGTATTGATATCGAGGCGGCCAACGGAGAGCACCCGCGGCAGGCCTTCCGGCAGGTTCTCGAACACGGTGGGGCGACCTTCCGGATCGGAATTGGTGGTCACCAGGCCTGCCGGCTTGTGGTAGAGCCACAGACGCGTTCGCTCCGGACCACGGATCGGCTGACCGTCCACTTCGATATTGTCTGCGAAGGTGACGTTGACGACTGGCGTTTCCAGTACCTTGCCATTGAGGGTGACGCGACCCTCCATGATCATGCGCTCGATGTCACGGCGCGAGGCGACGCCTGCGCGCGCCAGGATCTTCGAGATGCGTTCGGGCTTGTTCTCGCTCTCCACCGTCGCCGGTGCCGGCGGCAGCTTGCGGGCAGGCTTTGCCGCCTTGTCGGCACCAGCCTTGGGGCCTCCTGCCCTTTTGCCAAATCCTGCCTTTGCGGAAAAACCGTCCTTGCCGCCTGCCTTGCCTTCCGACTTTTCAGCCCGGGGTTTGGTCTCGCGTACGAAGGTCCTGCCTTCGCCGCGCTTCGGCTTGTCTTTAGAAACCATTTGTTGTTTGCCTGAAGCGTGATGTCTAACGGAGCAATCCGGACATTCTTGTTCGTGTTGATTGAAACAAAGCGAGGCCCGCGGACGGGCTTCAAGTTGCATGCTTCCTATCAGTTCATGCGTTCCGGGTTAAGAGGAAATCGCCGAAATGCCGAATGCCGAAAGGTTCATGGATGCCGCCCTTGCCGAAGCAGAAGCTGCGGGCAAACGCGGCGAGGTTCCGATCGGTGCCGTCCTGGTGGTCGACAACAAAATCGTCGCCCGTTCCGGAAACACCACCCGCGCCGACCATGACGTGACGGCGCATGCGGAGATATCTGTTATCCGAAAGGCAGCTGCGGCACTCGGCCAGGAGCGGCTCACAGGGGCCGATCTTTACGTGACGCTTGAGCCCTGCACCATGTGCGCCGCCGCCATTTCGTTTGGCCGTATCCGCCGCCTCTATTACGGCGCCGAAGATCCGAAGGGCGGCGGGGTGGATAATGGCGTACGCTTTTTCAGCCAGCCAACCTGCCATCATGCACCGGATGTCTATTCCGGGATCGCGGAGCGCGAGGCAGCCCGGCTGCTCACCGAGTTCTTCCGGGCAAAGCGCGAAGACTAGAACGCCTTAGAAGAACTTCCACCACTCGCTGGTCTGCTTGGCGGATGCGGCTTCCTTCTTGCGGCGCCGTTCCTTCTGGGTCTCGGGCTCACCAAGGTCGTTGAGAGCTGCGGCATCGGCGGCGCGCAGTTCGGTCGGCGGATCCGAAAGCGAGCGGCGGCGGCCGGTGACCTCGACGTTTTCCGCACTGGCCTTGGCGCGACGGAAGGCTTCCCACTTCTCGGACTCGGTCATCTGGCCGGCCTGCCCCTTGCCGGCGAGCAGCGGCGAACGGTAGGTGGGGTCGTTCTTGTTGCGGTCAGCTTCTTCCCTCAGGCGCTTGCGCGTTTCTTCAGGAGACTCGACCCAGTTCGGGTTGTTTTCCCGATTGGCAAGCGACTGCTGCGGCGCCGGCAGGGCACTGGCCTGGTCCTTGGCGACTACGAGGCTCGGGCGCGGATTGTACTTGACCGACGCGCGCTCTTCTTCGCGGCTGCTTCCAAGCGCGATCGAGCTGCCAAGGTCGTCGCTCAACTGCTCCATCGCCGTCTTGTCGGTGCCGTAGGTGGGTCCACCAACGCAGCCGGAAAGCACCGCCGTCGAGGCGATTATGCCGGCCAGGCCGAGGCCGACACGAAACGCAGATGTCGCTTTCATCAAAACCCTTCCAGCGGCGCCGTCCCGCGCCTAACACAACTTATTCCCCTCGTGGCCGTAAAATCCGGCCAATTTCAGGCACTTTTACCGGATGATCGCGAGAAGCGCAATCATCCGGCAAGTCAGCCCCTAGAGGCGGCCGAGCGAAGCAAGCTCGCGAAGGGCTGCAGCATCACGGGCGGAGACATCAGGATACTCGGGATCAGACCCGACGTCCTTGGTCACACGCCAAGACCGGGCGCACTTGGTGCCTTCTGCAAGCTTCGGCTCAACAGCGACACCGGGCACTTCCGCCAGGCGGAAAGCCCCCCCCGGACCTTCGCCGGCAACCAGCGAGACGCCTGAGGTGATGCAGGTTTCCTCGAAATCCTGGCCTTCGAGCGCAGCCATGAGCTCGGCATCGGTGACATAAACCACCGGTGCGGCTTCCAGCGACGAACCGATGCGCTTGTCCTTGCGCTCGATTTCGAGAGCGCCGGTCACAACCGAACGGACCTTGCGGATCTTCGCCCACTTGCCGGCGAGCCCGTCATTGCGCCAGTCAGCCGGGATTTCCGGGAACTGTTCCAGATGCACGGACTGCGCATCCGGCTTGCGCGACAGCCAGGCTTCTTCCGTCGTGAACGGCAGCATCGGCGCCAGCCACAGCACCATGCAGTCGAAGATCTTGCGGATGACCGCCAGAGCCGACCGACGGCGCAGCGAAGACGGTGCGTCACAATAAAGCGCGTCCTTGCGGATGTCGAAGTAGAAGGCCGAGAGCTCGATGTTGGCGAAGTCGATCAGCGCGCGGGTGATCTTCTTGAACTCGAAGGCGTCATAACCTTCGCGCACCAGCTGATCGAGCTCGGTGAGGCGATGCAGCATGAGCTTTTCAAGCTCGGGCATCTGCTCGTAGGCAATATCTTCGCCCTCGTCATGGGCCAGCGTGCCGAGCATCCAGCGGATGGTGTTGCGCAGCTTGCGATAGGCATCGACATTGGTCTGGATGATCGTCTTGCCGAGGCGCTGGTCTTCCCAATAGTCGGTGGTCATGACCCACAGGCGCAGGATGTCGGCACCGGCATCCTTCATCACGTCCTGCGGCGCCACGACGTTGCCGAGCGACTTCGACATCTTCTGGCCCTTTTCATCCATGGTGAAGCCATGGGTGATGACGGCGTCATAGGGCGCACGGCCGCGGGTGGCGGACGATTCCAGAAGCGAGGAATGGAACCAGCCGCGGTGCTGGTCGGAGCCTTCGAGGTAGACGTCAGCCGGCCACTTCAGGTCCGGGCGGTCTTCCAGCGTGAAGGTGTGGGTGGAGCCCGAGTCGAACCAGACATCGAGGATGTCCATGACCTGCGTCCACTTGGACGCGTCATGCTCGCTGCCGAGGAAGCGTTCCTTGGCGCCTTCGGCAAACCAGGCATCGGCACCTTCGGCATCAAAGGCATCGAGGATGCGCTGGTTGACATCCGGATCCTTGAGGACTTCGCCCTGTTCGTCGACGAAGACGCAGATCGGCACACCCCAGGCGCGCTGGCGCGACAGCACCCAGTCCGGGCGCTGCTCGATCATGGCGCGCAGGCGGTTCTGGCCGGCAGCCGGCACGAAACGCGTGTCGTCGATCGCCTTCAGGGCGCGGGTGCGCAGCGTCGTGCCGTCCTTCAGGTCCTTGTCCATGTAGACGAACCACTGCGGCGTGTTGCGGAAGATGATCGGCTTCTTGGAGCGCCAGGAATGCGGATACTGGTGCTTCAGGCGACCTCGGGCAAACAGCGCGTTCTTGTCAATCAGCGCCTTGATGACACGCTCGTTGGCGTCACCCTTCTTGCCGTTGTCGTCCATGACGCGAGCGCCCTCGAAGCCGGGGGCATCGGAAGTGTAGGTGCCGCTGTCATCGACCGGGAACGGGATCTTCGTCTCGATGCCGCGGGCTTCCAGTTCCTTGACGCAAGCCGTCCAGGCCTCAAAGTCTTCGCGACCATGCGATGGAGCGGTATGCACGAAGCCGGTGCCGGCATCGTCGGTGACGTGGTCGCCCGAGAGCATCGGAACGTCGAAGGTGTAGCCGAGGTCACGCAGCGGATGGGCGCAGGTGACGCCCGAAAGCTCTTCTGCGGAAACGTTGCGCAGACGATTGAAGGTGAGCTTGGCCTTGGCCGCGGATTCCTGCGCCAGGGCATCGGCGAAGACCAGCTTTTCGCCCGGCTGCGGGCCGAAATCGTTCTCGGCTGCCGTCACCTCGTAAAGGCCGTATTCGATCTTCGGCGAAAACGCGATCGCACGATTGCCGGGGATCGTCCAGGGCGTCGTGGTCCAGATGACGATGTGCGCATCCAGCAGGTCGCTGCCGACGATGACCGGGAACTTCACCCAGATCGTGTCGCTCTCGTAGTCGTGGTATTCGACTTCCGCTTCGGCAAGCGCAGTGCGTTCGACCACCGACCACATGATCGGCTTCGACCCGCGATAAAGCTGGCCGCTTATGGCGATCTTCAGCAGTTCGCCGGCAATGCGGCTTTCCGCGTGGAAGTTCATCGTCAGGTACGGATTGTCGAAGTCCCCGACGATGCCGAGACGCTTGAACTCGTCGGCCTGGATCTTGATCCACTTTTCGGCATAGGCGCGGCATTCCTTGCGGAACTCGATCATCGCGTCCGGCTGCGTCAGGTCAGGCTTCGCCTTGCCCTTGGCGCGGTAGTTCTCTTCCTCGATCTTCCACTCGATCGGCAGGCCATGGCAGTCCCAGCCCGGCACGTAGTTGGAGTCGTACCCGCGCATCTGGAACGAGCGGGTGATGACGTCCTTGAGTATCTTGTTCAGCGCGTGGCCGATATGGATGTTGCCGTTGGCGTAGGGAGGGCCGTCGTGGAGGACGAACTTCTGGCGCCCGGCGGCCGAGGCGCGCAACTGCTTGTAGAGGTCCATCTGCTGCCAGCGTGCCACCAGTTCCGGCTCCTTCTGCGGCAGTCCGGCGCGCATCGGGAAATTGGTCTCGGGCAGGTAGAGCGTCTTGGAGTAGTCCAGCTTATCAACGGTATCGGTCATCGTGAGCAATCGTCTCTGGCGTCTCGGCAATTCGGGCCGGCGCATGTCGCAAAAGAATTCGGTGGCGGAGGCGCTGCACAAGCGCCGAAAACCCGGACCCTCCGGCCGACTTTCAAGCCGCGCGGAAGGCCGGGCCGATAATTCGTATGATCATCGCTTCGATGACCAGGGCCAGCCTGAAAATTTCCATGGTGGCGGTTCTTACGGCGTTTTGGCGTGGAAAGGAAGAAGATTTCGCGGGATCAGAACGCGATCTTCGTATCCAGCTCGCTGAACGGCTGGACGCGGGAAAGCAGCGCCCTCGCCTCCTCCTCGTCGCGCTTCATCTGGGCGACCAACGGGTCGAGACCATCGAACTTCAGCTCGTCGCGCAGATGGCCGAAGAAGGAGACAGAGCACACCTCGCCATAAAGGCTTCCTGAAAAGTCGAACAGGAAGGTTTCAAGCAGCGGCGCACCATTTTCCGTCACCGTCGGACGACGCCCGTAGCTTGCCACCGCATCATGCAGGCTGCCATCGGCACGGCGGAAACGCACAGCATAGATGCCGGGCTTCAACGCCGCTTCCGGCGGAAGCTGCATGTTGGCGGTGGGATATCCCAGCTGGCGCCCGAGCTTCTCGCCGCCGATCACCTCCGCTTCGATGGTGTAGCGGTAGCCGAGCAGCCCTGCGGCCTCGACCACGTCACCATCGGCCAGGCATTGCCGGATGCGGCTTGAGGAAATGACTTCGGCGTTTTCGTCGCGGAAGGCATCCATCAGCGAGACGGTGAAGCCATGCTTGGCGCCAGACGCCATCAGAAAGGCCGGGCCGCCCTCGCGGTTCTTGCCGAAGTGGAAGTCGAAGCCGGTGACGACGGCACTTGCGCCGAGCCAGTCGACGAGCACGCTCTGGATGAACTCTTCGGCCGAGCGCGTCGCGAACTCACGGGTGAAGGGGTAGTCGATAACGGACTGGAAGCCCATCGCCTCCAGCAGGCGCGCCTTGAGCGGCGCCGGCGTAATGCGGAAAACGGGCGCTTCCGGGTTGAAAACAGTGCGCGGATGCGGCTCGAATGTGAGCACCAGCGCCGGTACGCCACGTTCTTCTGCCAGGGACAGCGCCCGTTCAAGAACGCTCCGGTGACCACGGTGAACGCCATCGAAATTGCCAATGGCAATCACGCCGCCCTTCAGCTCTGCGGGCAGCGGTTCCTTTTTCTCATTGCGATGGAAAACGGTCATGCAACGCTCAAATCCAGTTGAGGGTACCCGGTCAGGCGAGCCGCGGCATCCAGTATTTCGGTGCAGCGTTTTCCTGGCGCAACCAGGCCATGAGGCGCGCCTCATTCGTCTGGCCGTTTTCCGTGTATTCGGCGGCATGGATGCCGGCGCTGATATAAAGAAGGTCAAGGCCATAGGCGAGCGCGCCGCGCACATCCGTCGGCATTCCATCGCCGACCGCAAGGACGCGCTCCAGGGGGAACTCGCCCCGCTCTTCGCGTGCTGCGGGAAGTGCCGCCTCGTAGATCGGGCGATGCGGCTTGCCGGCAACGCGGACATTCCCCCCCATCGTCTCGTAATAGGCAGCCACGGCGCCGGCGCAGGGAATGATCCGGTGGCCGCGTTCGACCACGAGGTCGGGGTTGGCGCAGATCAGCGGCACCTCCCGCTTCGAAAATGCCTGCAGCATCTCCGTGTAATCTTCCGGCTTTTCAGTTTCGTCGTCGAAGAAGCCGGTGCAGACAATGCATTCGGCATCTTCTGCGGAGACGACCTTGACGCCGAGCCCGTCGAACAGGTTGAGGTCGCGCTCGGGACCGATCAGGAACACCTTCTTCGGACCTTTAGCGATGAGGTGCTGCGTCACGTCTCCAGAGGTCACGATGCGGTCATAGGTTTCGTCCGGCACGCCGAGGTGGCGCATCTGGTCGATCACGCCCGGCGCCGGCCGCGGCGAATTGGTGATGAGGACGACGGTCGCGCCGGCCTCCCGCGCCCGGGCAAGCGCCTTGCATGACTGCTGGAAGGCCTCGACCCCGTTGTGGACCACGCCCCAGACATCGGAAAGGACCACGTCATAGCCCCCGATCACGTCGCTCAAGTTCTGGATGCGCTTTGCCATACCTGCCTACCCGTCGATAATGATGGCGGTGATGTCGCAAAGCCCGCCCGCCATGGCAAGGAGAATTGCGCGGAAGCTGATGATTTTACCTGCCGCGGTATCACCACGATCGCGCGTTAAGCATCTTCGGAAAGGTTCCGGCCAGCGCAACGAATTTTTGGCTGCCGTCCTTGACTAGCGATCGGCACACCCTTATCTCGGCGATCGTTAGCACTCGCCACTGATGAGTGCTAATCAAGTTTACGGATCTGTCTGATCCGTCAATGTCATTTGATCGAGGGATAAGACAATGGCAAGCACATCTTTCCGCCCCCTGCACGACCGCGTTGTCGTAAAGCGCGTCGAGTCTGAAGAAAAGACCAAGGGCGGCATCATCATTCCGGATACTGCCAAGGAAAAGCCGGCTGAAGGCGAAATTGTCGCCGTCGGCCCGGGCGCCCGCGACGACAAGGGTTCCATCACCGCTCTCGACGTCAAGGTCGGCGACCGCGTCCTGTTCGGCAAGTGGTCCGGCACGGAAATCAAGCTCAACGGCGAAGACCTTCTGATCATGAAGGAATCCGACATCATGGGCGTTATCGGCTGATTGCCGCTGGCACCCAAACGAAATCGCTGACACCTCTTTTCAGGAGTTACCAAAATGGCAGCCAAGGAAGTTAAATTCGGCCGCACCGCGCGCGAGAAAATGCTGCGTGGCGTCGATGTTCTCGCTGACGCAGTGAAAGTAACGCTCGGCCCGAAGGGTCGTAACGTTGTTATCGACAAGTCCTTCGGTGCACCGCGCATCACCAAGGACGGCGTTTCCGTCGCCAAGGAAATCGAACTCGAAGACAAGTTCGAGAACATGGGCGCCCAGATGGTCCGCGAAGTTGCTTCGAAGACCAACGACATCGCCGGTGACGGCACCACCACTGCAACCGTTCTTGCCCAGGCGATCGTTCGCGAAGGCCAGAAGGCTGTTGCAGCCGGCATGAACCCGATGGACCTGAAGCGCGGTATCGACCTCGCTGTTGCGGAAGTCGTGAAGGATCTCCAGGCCAAGGCCAAGAAGATCAACACCTCTGAAGAAGTTGCTCAGGTCGGCACGATCTCGGCAAACGGCGACAAGCAGGTCGGTCTCGACATCGCTGAAGCCATGCAGAAGGTTGGCAACGAAGGTGTTATCACCGTCGAAGAAGCCAAGACCGCTGAAACCGAACTCGAAGTCGTCGAAGGCATGCAGTTCGACCGCGGCTACCTGTCGCCCTACTTCGTGACCAACCCGGAAAAGATGGTCGCTGACCTGGAAGACGCCTACATTCTCCTTCACGAGAAGAAGCTCTCCAACCTGCAGGCCATGCTGCCGGTTCTCGAAGCTGTTGTTCAGACCGGCAAGCCGCTCCTGATCATCGCTGAAGACGTTGAAGGCGAAGCTCTTGCCACGCTCGTCGTCAACAAGCTGCGCGGTGGCCTGAAGATTGCTGCCGTCAAGGCTCCTGGCTTCGGCGACCGCCGCAAGGCCATGCTGGAAGACATCGCCATCCTCACGGGCGGCACTGTCATCTCCGAAGATCTTGGCATCAAGCTCGAGAATGTTACCCTCGACATGCTCGGCCGTTCCAAGAAGGTTTCGATCTCCAAGGAAAACACGACGATCGTCGACGGTGCCGGCCAGAAGTCGGACATCGAAGGCCGCGTCAACCAGATCAAGGCCCAGATCGAAGAAACCACTTCGGACTACGACCGCGAAAAGCTGCAGGAGCGCCTTGCCAAGCTCGCTGGCGGCGTTGCAGTCATCCGCGTTGGCGGCTCGACCGAAGTTGAAGTGAAGGAAAAGAAGGACCGCATCGACGACGCTCTCAACGCGACGCGCGCTGCTGTTC